>OGLY01000003.1_pt1 | contig 150272 bp, 135 predicted proteins | sample 1573091 | NCBI WGS metagenome assembly OGLY01 (sample SAMEA2581916, study PRJEB24529) | metagenome | biome: Human gut stool | place: China | collected 2011
GGGTCGCGGGTTCGATCCCCGTCTCGCGCTCTTAATAACAGGGTATCCTAAAGGATACCCTTATTTTATATATAGTAAATTTAAAATAACAAAAAGGAATTATTTATTTATAAAAGAAAGAGAACAATTTGGTTCGAGATTAGGATTCATTTTTCTGTTGGAAGAGCCAGTAGAAAAGGCATAGGAAAAGCTTTTGACGTTCTTGAAAAAAAATCTGGTATTGGTGAAGCCGTATTTGCAGCCATGACCCACACATTTTTCACTTTAAGTATCGGAATGGGAGCTATTCTGATTGGGTGGATGTGCCTTGCTGTTTTATTTGTTACTGCTATATACCTTATAGCCTTTTTAACAGGCAGAAAAAAATCAATATAAATATTTTTTAATGGAAAGACATTATTTAACATGTACTAAAATGTTTTATAAAATGATTAAAAAGTACATAAAATTAATATCTTTCCATTTTGCTATCAATTACACTTTAAAATCCATATATATATTTTTATATTATATGATACCATTGGCAAAGGTCTTTATATATTCAAAAATATTAAATTTACAAGGATTCATTAATGTGATAAAATATTTTATCAAATAAGCAAGCTACGATATCAGTTATATAACTAAGAAAAGGAAACGTAATCATGAAACTATTAGAAGACAGAATAAGAAAAGATGGAATTATAAGAGAAGGTAATGTTCTTAAGGTTGACAGCTTTATTAATCATCAGATGGACATCGGACTTTTTGAGGAAATGGCAAAGGAGTGGAAACGCCTTTTTGCAGACAAAAAAATAAATAAAATTCTTACAATAGAAGCAAGTGGAATTGGTATTGCAGCCATAGTCGCAAGAGAATTCGATGTTCCTGTTGTTTTTGCAAAAAAATCAAAAAGTATCAATCTTGATGATAATAATTTTAGTACTAAAATACAATCATTTACACATGGCAAAGTATATGATGTGATTGTATCTAAAAAATTCTTATCACCAGAAGATCATATTCTTGTAATAGATGATTTCCTTGCTAACGGTTGTGCACTTCTTGGTCTTACAGAGCTTGTTGAAAGCGCTGGTGCAACTGTAGAGGGAATAGGTATAGCAATAGAAAAAGGATTCCAGCAGGGTGGTAAAATAATACGTGAAAAAGGGTACCAGCTTGAATCACTTGCAATAGTTGAAAGCATGGACGCTGCTAACAAAACTATAACTTTCAGGGAACAATAAATATAAATATGAATTTTATATTCTATAAACTGCAATAGAACGGAGAAATTAAATGAATACAATAACTGAATATGTACCAGAGCTATATGCAACTTTCTGGGCTCTGATACCACCTTTAGTTGCCATAATACTTGCACTTATAACAAAAGAAGTATATAGTTCACTTTTTATTGGTATTATTATCGGTGGTTTATTATATGGTGGTTTATTTACTGCACATTTCAGCCTTGAAACATCTATACTTCATGTATTTGACGATGGCTTACTTGGTGTTTTATCAAATCCATCAAATATAGGTATACTAATTTTCCTCATTATACTTGGAATTATGGTAAGTATGATGAATAAAGCAGGTGGTTCAAAGGCATTTGGAGAATGGGCCTCTAAGAGGATAAAAACAAGAATAGGTGCCGAGCTTACTTCCGTATTCCTTGGAATGCTTATATTTATAGATGATTATTTTAATTGTCTTACAGTAGGAAGTGTTATGCGTCCGGTAACTGATGGACATAATGTGTCAAGGGCAAAGCTGGCATACATAATAGATGCAACAGCCGCACCTATATGCATAATTGCGCCTATATCTTCATGGGCAGCCGCAGTAACAGGCTTTGTCGAAAATGAAGACGGCTTTGCTATTTTTATGCAGTGTATACCTTATAATTATTACGCACTTCTTACGATAGTTGCCCTGCTTTGCTTTGTTATATTAAAAGTTGATTTCGGACCTATGAAAACACATGAAGATAACGCTGCAAAGGGAGATTTATTTACAACTGCAGACAGACCTTATGCTAATGTATCCAATGAAGAAGTAATAAGAGGAAACGGAAAGGTTATTGATCTTGTATTTCCTATAATAAGCCTGATTATATGCTGTGTTATTGGAATGATATACACAGGCGGATTCTTTGATGGGACTCCATTTGTTACCGCATTTTCTAACTGTGATGCGTCCTTTGGCCTTATGATGGGAAGCTTTTTTGCAATGATGCTTACAATATTATTCTATGTAGTAAGAAAAATACTTACCTTCAATGATTGTTTCTCATGTATTCCTGAAGGTTTTAAAGCTATGGTTCCTGCTATTCTCATATTAACATTTGCATGGACACTTAAAGCAACAACTGACAGCCTTGGTGTTAAAGAATATGTTGCAGGACTTGTTGGAGGATTGTCTGTAGGATTCCTTAATTTTCTTCCTGCTATTATATTTATTGTAGCTATATTCCTTGCATTTGCAACAGGTACAAGCTGGGGAACATTCGGAATACTTATTCCTATTGTTGTTGGAACATTTGCAGGTACAGATAAGACTATGATGATCATATCAATATCAGCATGTATGGCTGGAGCAGTATGTGGTGACCACTGTTCACCTATATCAGATACAACTATTATGGCATCAGCCGGAGCACAGTGCAATCATATGAATCATGTATCTACACAGCTGCCTTATGTTATTGTTGTAGCTGCTGTTTCACTTATAACCTACATTATAGCCGGATTTTTACGTAATGCTGTAATATCTCTTATAATAGGTATTATACTTATGGTCGGCTGCATATTACTTATTAAATATATAACAGATTGTAAAAGTAAAGAAGCAGGAGGAAAACAATGATTTCGCCTGAAAAAGTAATAATTATAATCGCATTATTATTTATTATATGTGTTATGCCTTTTCCAATAGGGCTTTTAATGTTTAAATTCAAATCAGAAAAATTAAAGGCAGAGGTCAGAAAAAAATCTGAAGAAGCCAGTATGGATAATAAAGATAATAAAGAAAACAACGATTACAACATTAATAAAGATAATAAAATAAATATCACTGATAATGAAACTGATGTAACTGATAATAATTAGGAGTTGTGGACTTTTGACCCTGATATAACAAATTATTATTAATTTATCATTTGCGTTTTATCCTATTTTCCTGTAGAATTATAGGGAAATAAAATATTACATATGATAGATATCATATCAGAAAGGACTATATGAAAGACTATTCAATTAATACAAAATGTGTTCAGGCCGGATATACTCCAATGAACGGTGAACCACGCCAGATTCCTATCATCCAGTCAACTACCTTTAAGTATGACACAAGCGAAGATATGGGAAAGCTTTTTGACCTTGAAGCTTCTGGATATTTCTATACAAGATTGCAGAACCCAACAAATGATTACGTTGCTGCTAAAATATGTGCACTTGAAGGTGGAACAGCTGCAATGCTTACATCATCAGGACAGGCTGCTAACTTCTTTGCTTTATTTAACATATGTGAATGTGGAAGTCATATTGTTGCTTCATCGTCAATATATGGTGGTACTTTCAACCTTATATCAGTTACACTTAAGAAAATGGGAATAGATGTTACCTTTGTATCTCCTGATGCAACAGAGGATGAACTTAATGCTGCATTCAAAGATAATACACGTGCTATGTTTGGTGAAACTATTGCAAATCCTGCTCTTACAGTTCTTGATATTGAAACATTTGCTAAAGTGGCACATGCACACAATGTTCCACTTATAGTAGATAATACATTTCCTACTCCAGTAAACTGCAGACCTATAGAATGGGGTGCAGATATCGTAACACATTCTACAACTAAATATATGGATGGTCATGGAGCAGCTGTTGGTGGTGCTATCGTTGACTCTGGTAATTTTGACTGGATGGCACATAAAGATATGTATCCAGGTCTATGTACACCTGATGAGAGTTATCATGGCATAACATATGCAGAAAAATTTGGCAAAGAAGGTGCATTTATAACAAAATGCACTTCCCAGCTTATGAGGGATTTAGGCTGTATACAATCACCTCAGAATGCTTTTATACTTAATCTTGGACTTGAATCGCTTCATGTAAGAATGCCAAGACACGTACAAAACGGACAGGCAGTTGCTGAATTTCTTGAAAACCATCCAGCTGTTAAATACGTCAACTATCCAGGTCTTAAAAGCAATAAATATTATGATCTTGCTAAAAAATATATGCCAGACGGCGGATGTGGAGTAGTATCTTTTGAAATAAATGGTGGAAGAGAAGCAGCAGAGAATTTCTTAAAGAATTTAAAGCTTGCTGCTATTGAAACACATGTTGCAGATGCGAGAACATGCTGTCTTAACCCAGCTACATCAACACATAGACAGATGAATGACGAACAGTTAAAGGAAGCAGGAGTACCTGCTGGTTTAATAAGAATATCATGCGGACTAGAAGATAAAAAGGATCTGATTGCAGATATTGCACAGGCACTTGAAGCAGTTAAATAATCTCTAAAATAATAAGCACATATTATAATTAAGCAGTTACTTTTAATTTTCACTTAATTATAATATGTGTTTTTTGTTTTGTTCTCTAATATATTGGTTTTATTTTATATTTTATAATAATTTAATTTTTTATATTTTATATTAAGTTTATATATATTGTACTCATATTTCTGTGGTGGTATAATAATATGACAAATTTTGGTTATTGGAGAGAATTCTAATGAATACAATCTTACGTATATTTAAACATGATGTTAAAGGCATATGCAGAAATATGTTTGCACTTATTATAGCACTGGGATTATGCATTATACCTTCTTTATATGCATGGTTTAACATCTATTCAAACTGGGATCCATATGCTAACACCTCATCTATAAAAATTGCTGTATATTCTGAAGATGAAGGTTTTACTCCTGAGGGAAAAGAAAAACAGAATATGGGTGAAAGTATCATAGAAAATCTTAGGGAAAACGATAAACTAGGATGGACCTTTACGAAGGATAAAGAAAGCACTATAGATGGTGTAAAAAGCGGAAAATATTATGCTGCCATTATTATTGGAAACAATTTTTCCCGTTCTATGATTAATTTTCTTAATGACAACATGGAAACACCATCTGTGACATACTATGAAAATGCTAAAAAGAATGCAATTGCAAGTAAAATAACTCAATCTGGAAAATCAACTTTACAGGAAACTATTAATGAAACATTTATTGAAACAGTTGTGGTTACTATACTTAATTCAACAGATGCAGATTCACTTACGAAGAATAATGTTTTATCTGATATATCTGATAAATTAAAAAATATCAGCGAAAATATATCTGAATATGATAATGCTATAAAACAATTCAATGAAAGTAATATAGGACTGTCTGAGACTTTAAAGAAAACGGATAGTCTTGTACACGATATTCAGGGTGATATGTCAGAAGAAAGACTTAATGCTTCAAAGGCTTCAGCTGATAATGTTATTGACCAGTATATTTCCAACATAAATGTATCGCTTAACCGGCTTATAGATATTAATTCATCACTTGAACAGGGTATATCTGATTTAAGGGCAAAAATAGAAATATTTAAAAATAACGGCTCTGCAGTAAATAAAGACGATATAGTAAAAGCACTTAATGATCTTATAAACCAGATGAATAATGCCTCTAATGCCAGTGAGCAGTTAGCAGCAACTTTAAAGCCTGTATTAGAACATTTCAAGGAAGAAGATCTTAATAATGGCGGTTATAACCAGGCTTTATATGATAGTCTTATAAGCTCACTTAATCTTATGCCGGAGCTTATAAAGGGCGCCACACAGACTCTTGAAACATTTACAAACTGGTATATGCAGTCTGACACTAAGCCGCAGGATTTACTTATATATCTTGATAATGTACTTGCCCAATGCCAGACAAGCATAAGCTCACTCAATAATATATTAAAAACAAGCGTAAGCGGTTCTGTTAACCAGGCTGGAAATCTGTTTAAAACATCTATAAGCTCTATTTATAATTCACTTATTAGTGCATCTGATAATCTGACATCAGTAAGCACTATTATTAATGGAGCTGATAGTACACTTACAAATGTCAATATAACTCTTGACACAATGTCAAACCTTATAAACAATATTAAAAACACTCTTGATAAAGCAGATAAAGAACTTGATGAATTAAAAGCAGATGGTAAATATGAGATTATGCAGAAACTGCTTGATAAAGATTCTTCTGAATATGGTGAATTTTTTTCATCACCAGTAAAAGTTACAACACAGAATGTATATAAAGCAGTCAACTATGGTACAGCTGTAGCACCTTTCTATACAACTCTGGCTCTATGGGTTGGAGGACTTTTACTTACAGCTCTTATTAAAACATCTCCTGACGAGCTTGATGAATTTAAGAATGCTACACTTACGCAGAAATATTTCGGCAGATACCTCATATTCTGGCTTATGGGACAGATTCAGGCTATAATTACAGTTCTTGGTGATTTATATCTTCTTAAGATATATTGTGTACATCCAGGTATATTTATGCTTACTGCTTCAATAGTCAGCTTCGCATTTACATTGCTTATATATACACTTACTCTATCCTTTGGTGATGTTGGTAAGGCTTTAGCTGTTGTGCTTGTAGTTATACAGATAGCAGGTTCAAGTGGTACATATCCTATTGAATTATTACCATCGTTCTTTAGAAATGTATATATATATTTCCCATTCCCTTATGCTATTAATGCAATAAGAGAATGTATCAGTGGTTTCTATCGATATGATTACTTCATTCTCATGGGACAGCTTATGATTTTTGTAATCGGTACTTTATTCTTAGGATTACTTATAAGAAAACCTTTTATGAAGCTAAACCACTATATGCACCATCGTATGCATGATACAAAGATGATGTAAATAACCAAATACAAGTTAACAGATTGGAGGCAGCATGTTAAAAGCTGATAAACAGACTGTTCTTAACAGTTCAATTGAGATGATCCGCTTATATTATGAAAAAGAACATAAGCGTAATAAAGACAGAATAAAATATGGAATAATCGCTATGCTTATCATCCCTATTATATTTCTTATTTTGTTATTTGTTGTAAATAGTTCAAAAGTAATATTTCTAGTAATGTGGATTGCTTCGTTATTCATAATAAGTGGATACCTGATTGCAATAGAATATAAAGATTACAATATGACCGAAAACCTGAAAGGTATTATTGATAATTCTGATAACGATGCACTTATTGATACAACAAAAGTAATCAAAGATATTGCCATGAACTATGTAAGTCCTGTTGAACATGTTAAAAAAAATATAACAGAAGATACATCTGATAATTTTGATAGTGATATAAATGAAAAAAATACTATAACTGATAAAGTATCATCTGACTGCCAGAATATAGTTATAGACAACAAACCTGGCAACAACAAAGTAACAATAAGCGTTGATAATAAGACAAACGCTGTCTGTATTACAATTAACCCTGATAATTCCAGTAAGGAGGCTGTCCGATAATGAAAAATATAATAAAAGTCTTCTTAAACGACTGTAAACATATAGGTCGTAATGTAGTGGCACTGGTAGTCGTTATGGGACTTGCTGTACTTCCTTCTTTATATGCATGGTTTAATATATTGTCTAACTGGGATCCATATGGTCCTGAATCAACTTCGAATATTAAAGTTGCAGTTGCATATGATGATACCGGAATTAATATATCTGGTATGGATATAAATATAAGCACAAACATTGTTGAAGCACTAAAAACAAATGATACAATAGGCTGGGTATTTACAGATTCTACTGACGAAGCTATAGAAGGAGTATGGTCTGGTGATTATTATGCAGCACTTATCATGCCAGCGGATTTTTCTAAAGATATGGTAAGTTTTCTTGCTGATAATATGACACACCCTGAAATAATATACTATACAAACCAGAAAAAAAATGCCATAGCACCAAAGATTACAGATAAAGCAAAAACCGCTGTCCAACAACAGGTTAATGCAACATTCATCAGCACATTAACAGAAGCTATCATGAAATCTGCTGATGTCGCTGAAAATATAGGTGACAAAAATAAAGCTGATTCCACATTAGAGTCTGGTTCAGATTCTATGAACAATTCACTAATTGATATACTTATAGCTAAGTTCCAGGTTATCAATACACAGGTTGTCACTTTTGACAATGTACTTTCTGCTCTATCAAACATAATAACTACTGCACAAACCAGTGCAGATACAGCAAAAGGTATAAGTCCTGATATTTCAGGTACATTCGAAGGTGAACGCGCTATACTTAACGAACTTAACAAAACTATAGGACAGAGTTCCCTTATAGATTCATCCTTGTTTTCAACAATTTCCCATGATATTGATGCGGTGAGTGGATATATGAATTCTATTTCCTCTATATATAATGACATGGGATATAACATTGATGACTTTAACAAATCAATAAGCCAGATGGGTGAATCAATAAACAATACACTTGTCATGGTCAGAAATATTGAAGATAACTTAAACGAAACAACTAATAAACTTGTGGAATTCAAAAACAGTGGAGTATACTCGTTATTACAGACTGCCATATCTTTTAACACAGATGAGCTTGCATCGTTTATATCAGCACCAGTTGCAATTACAACAGAAGATTTATATCCAATCACGAATTATGGCTCAGCAATGTCTCCATTCTATTCAGTACTTTCTATATGGGTTGGGGCTCTTATATTAGTAGCTATTATTCATGTAAAGGTTCATCCTTTTGATGGCATAAAAGTAAATTCAGTAGAAGCGTTCTTTGGAAGATACATTACATTCTTCCTTATAGGACAGGCACAGGCATTACTGATTACACTTGGGGATTTATTTTTTATAGGAATACAATGTATACATCCATTCAAATTCTGGTTTGCAGCTGCATTTACTTCATTTGTATTTACTATGATAACTTATTCCCTTACTGTAGCATTTGAAAATGTCGGTGAAGCAGCCGCTGTAGTAATAATGGTTATCCAGGTTGCTGGTGCTGGAGGTACTTTCCCTATCCAGTGTCTTCCAGCCATATATCAGGCCATCTATAAGTACCTGCCATTCACATATGCAATGGATGCTTTAAGAGAATGTGTAGGTGGAACATATAGCTGGTACTACTGGAAATGTATACTTGCACTTTTAGTATATGTTGGCATATGTTTATTTATTGGACTTGTAATTGCAAAACCATGCAGAAAACTGAATGCTATAGTAGACAAGAGCAAAGAAAAATCCGAAATCATGATATAATGAGCGCAAAGGAAAAGAATGCGGCTGCGAAGCAGACATATTCTTTTCCTGCGCCATTAACGAACGAACAGCCATGCGTAGCAGAACGAAACATAACGCTGATAAACGAGGATTTATCAGCGTTATGTTTATCTGCTATCACACATACTTTTTATTCATCATCTTTTTTTTCCTGATAAAGAGGAATCGTTGCAGCAAGCTTCCTGTGTTCTTCTTCCATAGCTGCATAATGCTTAGCAGTTGTATTAATGTCTTTATGACCAAGGACATCACTTACAAGTCGTATGTCACCTGTGTCCTTATATAAAGCAGTACCATAAGTACTACGCATCTTATGAGGTGATATTTTCTTATCTGGTGTTGCATTTTTAGCATATTTTTTCACCATACGTTCAATAGCACTGATACTCATACGGCTTTTTTTCATAGATATAAATACTGCCTGTTCATCAGATTCCGTATTTCCAAGAAGTAAAGGTCTTTCATTCTCTATATAATCCTTTAATGCTTTCTTAGTTGTTTCGTTAAAATAAAGATGTGCATCTGAACCACCTTTACGGACTATGTTAATAGTTCTGTAATTAAAATTAATATCATCAATATCTAAGCCTGCACACTCAGATACGCGGATTCCTGTATTAAGAAGTAATGTAATAAGTGCTGTATCTCTTAGCTGTGTTTTTTTACACTTTTCAATCTGCAGCTTATTTCCCTTTATATTTGTATTTGAAACAACATTAAGAAATGTATTAACCTCCTCATCATTAAGACGTATAATATCCTTTTGTGGCATCTTAATACGTTTAGCTGCACCTACTGTAGGATTATTTTTCATATATTGATGAAGACATAAAAACTCAAATAAACCTCTGAGTGCTGCCATACGTCTTGCAATAGCCTTATCCTGGTTCTGATGACTGCTTCCATCAACTGAACTATTGAACCTTAAATACCTTTGATATTCGTTGATATCTTCAAATGTCAGGCATTCAAGAAAATCTATGCTTATATTCTTTATTGCTGTATTTTTTAGCAGATTATTTTTCTCTGTCAGGAACCTGAAAAAAGTCTGCAGGTCATATGCATATGCAATAACCGTGTTAATCTGTGATGATAATTCCTTATCATTAAGATACGATACGACATACGGAGGCATAACAGATTCAAGCTGTCTTAATTTAATAAGTTTCTTTTTGTTTTTTTCTTTATAATATTCAGAATCTATACCCATTCGTGTCTCCCTGTTGATCTAACATTATCTAACATTAACTAACTTTGACTAACTTTATCTTTCTTTAACTTTATTTATCTTTATTTATCTAATTTTACCTAACCTTATCTTTAATTTTAATGTGCTTTATTTTATATAAAATAAAGCAAGATTAACTACATACTATCACCATCAAGCCATAATATTGCTTTTAAACTGTCAGGATTAAATACATCATCAAATATAAAATCTTCATATAAGTTTTCTATATTTTCCTCTGAATACTCTACCTGTCTTGAAAATATATGTACAATATCCATTCTATCATCAAAAGAATAATTTCTATGATTATCCAGCCATTTTAACATATCCATCTGTTTTATCATAAAAAAGTTTGTTACAAGCATCTGACATTTGCCAAGAACATCATAATCATATATAGACTTAGCAAAATATCTGAACACATAGTACTCAAGAAGCTGTCTGTATTCATATTCCCTGCTGGAAATATATGTAGAAAATTCTTCACTTAAGGCAGTATATTCATCTTTATCCATCTGTTCAAAAAGACTATATATTACATCTTTTAACATAGATTCCCATGTATCGTTAAGTATCTCCATTTCCTCATATGGAACTAATATCTGTCTGATACTATCATGCAATGATATATTGTCAAATTCACCATTATCAAACATACTTCTAGTATCTTCAAGAATATCAACACCATATTCTTTTGTGTACTCTGCTGTTATATCTTTTATTGTATCATAGTCACCATCATTAATAATTTTCTGAACTTCATTTCCCAAAGACAATATAACTATAAGTTTTTCATTAACAGATAAGTCTTCTTTACATAATATCTTAAAAACTACTTCACGTACATTAAATATTTTTGCAGCATATTCACTATCATATTCTGAATCCTGTTCATATTTCTCTTCTAAAGGACTAATATTCAATGTAAATTTACGATTTTTGCATAACATTATTCTTGCAGCCTCTTCACAGGCCATGCCTATTCCGGATTCTTTTATAGTACCATAATATTCTGAATATCTTGGAAACTGGCTGCATACAACACCAAGATATTTTTCACCAAGCTCTTTATGTACGACACACAAGCCTTCTTCTGTAAGCATTGGACATCTGCCATCTATAAGCCTGAAACAATAATCACCATCCTCAGTCTGAATTATACTGCTTCTTAATTTTTCACCTGTTTCACCGCTCATCTGCTGGTAACGTTCATAAGTATCTTCATCAATATCTATTTCCCAGCCGCCTATACAGCAATTATCACTGCATTTATCTGCTATACATTGAAACTCATCATAATAATCTGGAACTCTTAACTTCATCTTCTTATGCCTGCCTCATTATTTTGCTTATTTACTGTTCATAACTATACACTGCATTCACTGGATTTACAATACATCTGAATATATATCAGCTATAATGTCAATTATATCAGCGATTTTTATGTTCTTTCCACCATGCATTATTAATATTCTATCATAGTCGTCAATAGTTCTCACATATCCAGAATACCTTTCATAATGGCCACCTTCTTTTAGCTCATCCTGCACAAAATACGTAACTGTGACTTTACATGAAGTATCTGATAAATCATAGGTTTTATTATTAAGCATTTCCCTTAATATAGCAAATTTTTCATTTAAAATATTGATTGTAGCTTCATCAGGTTCTATTCTGCTGTCCGTAAGTCTTGCTGTTTCAACTATAGCATCATCATATCCAGTTAATGCAGCAAAAGGTGAAAACTGAGCTGCCCGTTCATAATTAGACATTTTTTTATGTCTGTATGATACCGGACGGCTTTTATTGATAATGTCACTATATTTAACACACTCATTCATAATCCATGTCCTTTTTTCTATGCTTTATGTCCACCTATCTGACGGTTTCTATCCATAGCAGTAGCTCCTTCTTTTAGATTCATTCCTCTTACAACAGCATTCTTGCCATATTTTTTCTTTATATCAATCATGGTTTTTAAAACCTGTTTTTCCTTATTCAGCTGCATATCTTCTTCATTATGACTTTCTTTATCCATAAAATCTGTAAACAGATCCAGCTGTCTGCACTCCTGTTTAACCATGGCATCATCTTCTTTTATAACATGATTTGCAGTTATATTTATACGTCTTGACATAAGTCTTTTATCTACAATCTCATCATAAAGCTTAACAACAGCATTAGTTGTTAATCTGACAGATGATGTGAATCTTCCAAGATTCGCCGTTCCATGTGCATGCTTTGGAATACGTCTTCCATATCTGTCTTTTACTATTTCACCTGAATAAGTTCCTTCTCTGTTACCAGATGTTTTAGTTATATTATCTATATCATAACCGATAGTGAGTACTATCTGATCTGTCACAAGTCCTTTATCTATAAGTTCAAGCATGAGAAGATCTACCATTTCACATACAACCAGTTTTGTTTTTTCAAAATCATAGGCACAATGCAGCACCTGTCCTGAACCTATACTGTTAGACTCTGGCTTATAGCTTTTTATATCTGCTATTGTACAAGGTTCATACCCCCATGCATGGTCGATAAGCAGTTCTGCATTAACACCAAAAAGCTTATATAAAAGTTCCTCATTATAAAAATCACTATCAGATCCAAGAGAACATCTTGCAACATCACCCATTGTATACATGCCATACTCATACAGCTTTTTTTCATATCCTGGACCAACACGCCAGAAATCAGTAATAGGTTTATGCCCCCATAACTGCTCACGATAACTATGTTCATCAAGTTCGGCTATTCTTACACCATATTTATCTGCTGGCATATGTTTTGCAACTATATCCATGGCAATCTTACATAGATAAAGATTGGTACCAATTCCAGCAGTGGCTGTTATTCCTGTTTCATCATAAATATCCTTTATCATCTTCATAGCCAGTTCACGGGGTGATACATTATATATTCCAAGATACGCCCCGATATCTATAAACACCTCATCAACTGAATAAACATGTATATCTTCAGCTGCCACATACTTAAGATATATATTATATATATACGTTGAATACTTCATATACAAAGACATTCTTGGTGTTGCAATAATATATGACAGTTCCAGTTCTTTATTGCTTTTAAGCTCTGAGGCAAAACATGAACTACCCTTAAGTTTATGTCTATAAACTTGTGTACGCCTCATTGCATTGATTTCATTAACCTTTGAAACTACTTCAAAAAGTCTTGCCCTTCCTGATATTCCATATGCTTTAAGTGAAGGAGATACTGCAAGACATATTGTTTTTTCTGTTCTTGATGCATCTGCAACAACAAGATTCGTATCTAATGGATTCATGTTACGTTCTACACATTCGACTGAAGCATAAAATGTTTTCAAATCAATGGCAATATACATGTGTTTAACTGACATAATGTACTCCTGTTATTATATGATAAAAGTAAGCAAGAAAAGTAAATGTCTGCTGCGCAGCCGCTTCCTTTTCTTTTGCGCTCATTATATCTTACGCATAACTTCAAGTCTTTTATGAAGATTTCTGATATGCTCAAGTTCTTTATTATCAACGGTCCTGCCTGAATAAAAGTATTCGACTTTACCTCTTATTTCATTATGTGTATTTTCTATTATTCCATTCTTTATAAGTGTATTTTTAAGGTTATTTGATACTCCTGTATTTCCATCTATTATTTCTATATCAGATGGAAAAAGCTTTGCAAATGAGTCCTTAAAGTAATTAAAATGCGTACATCCTAATACAAGCTCAGAATAATCATTAAAGTTATAGCCGGCAAACTCATTGTTTAGATAATTCATTACATTGACAGAATTAAATTCATCCTTTTGCGCAAATCTAACAAGCTTTGGAAGTGCTACAACATCAACCTTATGATTAATATCATATTTCATTATAAGATTCTTAAGCTTAACACCTGCTGCAGTGACAGGTGTTGCTACCACCATTATCCTTTTATCCCTGTTATGCTGGCATGCCGGTTTAACAGCTGGTTCTATGCCTATGATGGGCAGCTGGTATTTATTACGAAGATATGTAATAGCAGCACTTGTAGCAGTATTACAGGCAAGCACAACTGCCTCACAGCCCTTATCTACAAGAAAGCCTACTGCTCTGTCTACATATTCACGTATCTGCTCATTAGTCTTTTCACCATATGGAACATTGTCAACATCAGCATAAAACACATAATCAACCTCAGGAAGAGTTATCATTGCCTGATGAAGCAATGATAATCCTCCTATACCTGAATCAAATATACCTATCTTCATAATTCCCACCTCTTATTATTAATCGTTACATGTAACTAAAATAACTTTGTTGTCCACTCGCTGCAATCCCATACATCATCTGCAAGACCATCATAAAACTCCGGCTCATGGCATATCATAAGAATACTTCCTTTATATTCAATAAGCGCCCTTTTAAGCTCATCTTTTGCATCAACATCCAGATGGTTAGTAGGTTCATCAAGAACAAGAATGTTAGATTCTCTGTTTATAAGCTTACATAACCTGACTTTAGCCTGCTCACCACCACTTAACACACGGACCTTACTTTCAATATGTTTAGTTGTAAGCCCACATTTGGCAAGTGCCGATCTTACCTCATACTGTGTATATCCAGGAAATTCCTGCCATATTTCTTCAAGACAGGTTGTATCTATGTCTTTAGACATTTCCTGTTCAAAATAACCTATTTCTAAGTAATCTCCAATAACCACTTCACCTGATATCGGTTTTATGATTCCTAGCAGGCTTTTTAACAATGTTGATTTTCCAATACCATTGGCACCTGTGAGTACTACCTTTTTTCCTCTTTCCATTTCAAAATTAAGTGGCTTTGAAAGTGGTTCATCATAGCCAATAACAAGATCCTTAGCTGTAAATATATACTTTCCTGGTGTTCTTGCAATCTTAAAGTTAAACTCCGGCTTTGGTTTCTTTTCTGCAAGCTCAATCATATCCATATTATCAAGCTTTTTTTGTCTTGACATAGCCATATTTCTTGTAGCAACTCTTGCCTTATTTCTTGCAACGAAATCCTTAAGATCAGCTATTTCTTTCTGCTGTTTGTCATATGCAGCCTTCTGCTGTGCCTGCTTCATCTCATATACTTCCATAAACTTGTTGTAATCACCTACATATCTGTTAAGCTCATGATTATCCATATGATATATTATATTAATAACACTGTTAAGAAAAGGAATATCATGCGATATAAGAATAAAAGCATTTTCATAATCTAAAAGATACCTTTTTAACCAGTCTATATGTTCCTTATCAAGATAATTAGTAGGCTCATCAAGTAAAAGTATATCTGGCTTTTCTAACAGCAGCTTTCCTAATAACACTTTGGTTCTCTGACCACCACTTAAATCTGTAACATCCTTATCAAGTCCAAGCTCAAGCAGTCCTAAAGCCCTTGCAACCTCTTCCACCTTGGCATCTATCATATAAAAATCATGATTAGTTAAAAGATCCTGGATAGTACCAAGCTCCTCCATGTATTCTTCCATCTGCTTTTCATCAGCATCCATCATTTTATCGCATATTTCATTCATGCGTGCTTCCATATCAAACAGATCATCAAATGCCTGTCTCATAACAGAACCTATTGTCATACCCTTTTCAAGAACCGAATGCTGGTCAAGATAACCTGTTTTAATGTTTTTTGCCCACTCTATTTTACCTTCATCTGGCATAAGCTTTCCAGTTATTATATTCATAAATGTGGATTTACCCTCACCATTAGCTCCAACAAGACCTATATGCTCCCCCTTTAATAACCTGAAGGAAACATCATCAAATATTGCCCTGTCTCCAAAACCATGTGTAAGATGTTCTACATTTAATAAACTCATATATAATCTCCCATCTGTTAAATATTAAATATTGTAATTTTAAAAAGCCCCTTTCCTGCATATACAAACGAAAAAAGGAGCTTATATCTTGATTATAAACATACACTATAAATCTGGTGTCTGTAATTTTCTATAATATACCTTCAATGAATCCTTAGACACTTTTATCTTTTTTAACTGGATACCACCCACAAGGAACTCCTGTGGAATATTATTGATAAAATACTTCTGAAGCATAGCTTTCAACTGTATATTCTTTGATCTTTGCATGGCAACAAGGATAAAAGCTATGGCAAAAACAACTAACTTAACTATAATACTGGTTGAAACCCACATTGTAAGTGCAATATTCGTTGAAAATGTAAATAATATAAATGAAAAAATCAAACTGAATATCACGGTATAAATATATGTTTTAATCCACTCAACCGGACTTAACATCTTCAGCTGATATATAACCTTATGATAATTCCTGGCTTCTTCTAAAGTTATAGGCATCTCATATACTTCCATAAGGCACCTCCCCGATAAAATAATCTTTTTATGATTATATCGCTGAAATGCCATATTATCAAGCATCAAAGGATTATAATTGTATTCATTTTCTTAAAAATCAATTAAATAATCCTTTGAATCCTATGAGCACACATATGTTTAATAATCACTAAGTATTTCCTCAACATATTTTATTGATATTTCCAGATAGTTTGATATTTCATACTCCGGCACTCCATTATCATGAAGAATAAATATAAGTTCTTCTATAGATGTACCCTTTTTACGTTCTACTAATATAAAGTGTTTTACCTGTGCCTCATTCACTTATATCACCTCCGTATAATTAAATCTGGCTCATACTAAGTATATCTTCTAGCATATATACTCTGTTAAAAGGAAACGAAAAATAATATCCATCAACGATATCTTTAGTTTTATTTATCATATCAACTGCCAGTTTTACTCCGGCAGCCTCTCCTTCTTTTTTAGTCATATCTTCACTATATCTTGAAAGAACTTCATCAGTAACATCTATTCCTGCCATCTCATTTTTCATAAATGTTGCATTTTTAAGACTGACAAGTGGCATAATACCACATAATATACGCGCACCTGTTTCTTTTTTTATGGTACTAAGACGTTTAATATCTTCATCAGAAAAAACTGGCTGTGTCATAAAAAAAGCTGCTCCTGCTTCCATTTTTTTCTTAACGCGGGATATCTCTATATCAAGTCTTTTCCTTCCCTGGTTAATAGCACCGCCATATACAACAGGCTCATACTTAAACTGATCTTCGTTCATATCTTCTATGATATTCATAAGTCCTACAGAATCAAAATTAAACACGCTCTTAACGCTGCTTCTTATCATCTGAGGAATAGGATCTCCTGTTATCACAAGGAAATTATTAATTCCATTAATATGTGCACCTAGAAGCTGTGATCTTATAGCTATGGCATTCTTATCCCTGCAGCAAAGATGAGGCATAACACACATTCCTGTCTGACGTGACACCTTAGCTGCTATCAGAATAGAGTCAGCTCTCGTTCTGCCAGATGGTGAATCAGGAAATGTTAGTACATCAACTCCTTTTTCCTTTAAATAATGTGCTGCATCCATAAGCTTGTCAGCATCACTATCAAAAGGAGGTGCAAGTTCAACAGCTATGAGCTTCTTTCCTTCTTTACCACAATAAAAAGCACTATTTTTAACTGGTGTTTTATTAAAATCACCATCAGTATCAATATTTATGTTGCATGATATATGTGATGAACGTATCATTTCAGATATATTTTTTATATAATCCGGTGTTGTTCCACAGCAGCCACCAACTATATCTGCACCTGCCCTGACAAGATCACATACCTTTTGTGAATAATATTCTATATTTTTATCCGAAAACACCATTCTTCCACTGATAACCTGAGGATATCCTGCGTTTGGAAGTGCTGTGAATATTTTTTTTGTGTATTTTCTATTCCTGCTTACAAACTGCTCCATATGTGCAGGACCAATGCCACAGTTAAATCCAACAGCATCTATACTATCTATTTCATCAGCCAGTGATATAAGCTTTCTTGCACTAAGTCCAGAACTGCTGTATCCATACTGATTAATAGCAAACTGCACTATAATAAAGGCATCCTTTGGAACAGCCTTGATTGCTTCTATAATATGGGAAATGTCAGAAAATGTTTCAAACACATATATATTAACCCCCAGCTTAGCAAACGTGTTTACTATCTGGACGTATTCATTCTCTGTTATCTGACGGTCAAACATATTATCGTTAGGTATAGGTCCTATATCTGCTGCAATATAAACCTCCTTTCCAGATAATAAAGCTGCCTGTCTGGCGTTTTGCACAGCTGCTTTAATATTGGCTCTTACACCTTCTATATCAGTATCAAGATTAATCGTATTACTGGCAAATGTATTAGTTCTTAAAAGTCTGGCACCAGCCTCAATATACTCCCTGTGGATAGCCGTAATTCTGTCCTTATAGTTTATATTATCTTTTTCGGGAAGCTCACGTGTATCATATAATCCAGCATAATATGTACCAAACGCTCCATCCGTTATAAGTATATTATCCTTAAGATAATCTCTTATATTATCCATATATATATATCTCTCCTGTCAAATAAATAATAAGATGCCGGCAGCCAAATATTTAATCCCTGCATCAAAAAAATGTCCTTTATCATAGTCACGTACCATAATACAAAGATTATGGGGGCTACATAGTGTATGCCCCCATAACTATCCTGTGTTTATTATATAATAGAATGATATATGTGTCAAAAGCAAATTTCAACACACATACAAACAAACATATTGTTTAAAACATTAATGCGTAAGGAAGAACATTAACAAAAATAATACAGCAATAATCCATGTAAATGCTTTAACTTCCTTAGCCTTACCTGAAAATACCTTAATCAGAACATAAGATAAAATACCAAATGCAATACCATAGCTTATGTTATATGCAAAAGCCATAAATGCAATAGTCAGGAAAGCAGGAACAGCTACAGAAATGTCTTTCCAGTCAATGTCTGCAACTCCACCCATCATAAGTACACCTACATATATAAGTGCTGCTGCCGTTGCACATCCTGGAATAAGCGCTGCTATAGGGCTTAAAAACATAGCAATAAAGAAAAGACAGCCTGTTGTAAATGCTGAAAGACCTGTTCTTCCACCCTCAGCTACACCTGATGTTGACTCAACGAAGGTAGTAACCGTTGATGTACCACATATAGCACCGACACATGTAGCTATGGCATCTGATAACATAGCCTTTTCAAAGTTAGGAACTTGTCCATCCTTATCGAGTAAATCACCTCTTGAACATGCACCATATAAAGTTCCGAGAGTATCAAACATGTCTACCATACAGAAAGCAAGTGCTGTTGTTGCAATAACAAGCACAAGATCTGCGCTTGAATGGTCCGCTAGATAACCTGAGAAATTAAACCCTTCTGTAAACACCTTACCAAACGACTCAGATGCCCAGTCACCAAAGGCTGCAAAAGGATTAAGAGTCATACCATCAAAAAAACCATCGTAAAACCCTGGCACTGTAAAACCTAGTACATAATAGATAATACTTCCACCAAGAATACCCCAGAGTACTGACCCCTTTATTTTCCTGACAGTCAGTACAGCTATAATAACAAGTGCCATAATAGTAACAAACTTAGGCATAATATCAGTCCATGTTGCGTTACCATTAAGAATGTTAAAAGATGAAAGATTAACAAGTGTTGATTCATCATTAACTATAATTCCAGCATTCTGTAATCCAAGAAATGCAATAAAAAGACCAATACCAGCTGAAATAGCCTTTCTTACGGCATCAGGAATAGCCGTAAAAAGCTTTGTGCGGATACCTGTCAATGTAAGAATTATAAATACTATACCATCTAATAATACGAGCACGAGTGCATTAGCATAGCTTAGTCCAAAATTAAAGCATGCTGTATAAACAAAAAATGCATTAAGTCCCATGCCTGAAGCTAAGCCAAGCGGAAGATTGGCAAGAAATGCCATAGCAAAAGTACCAGCTACTGCTGATAATGCTGTTGCGATATATATCGCATTATAAGATACCTCTGGTAAAGCCGAAAACATACCTGCGTTTACCATAAGTATGTAAGCCATGGCCATAAAAGTTGTAATACCAGCAAGAATCTCAACCTTTACTGTAGAGCCATGCTCTTTTACTTTAAAATACTTTTCCATTATAAATGCTCCGTTTCTATAAATATATTGCTATTAATTATATCATACAATATGTAATCTGGCTATATGATTTTTAGTATTTCACTGACAATTTCCTCAGTTTTTGATGACTTGTATTGAAAAAAATACGTTATTAATTATATCCAACAGAAAATCCCCCTTAAAGTAGGATGTAAATATTGTGTACTATGATAATATGAAAATATGCTTAACATATATATCCGGAATTGATGTAAGCATATTTTCATATAACCTGCATAATAAGATTTTTAACCATAATATCTTATTTTATAGTACGTGAACAGGTTATCTTTGTAAAAAGTTATCTATATAAAAAGAAAGCCTGTTAGCAGCTGGGGAGATCTGCTATACACGCTTTCTTTTTTATATTTATATGTTTATTTATATCATTCAGCCAGTTCTTTTATATTCTTAAGAACATCATCTACATTATATGGCTTTGTAACAAACTTTTTCGCTCCTATTTTTAAAGCCTTAATAACCTTATTCTGCTGTCCTGCTGCTGTAATCATGATAACTTTAGCATCAGGATTATAATCCATAATTCTTTCAAGACATTCAATACCATCCATATTAGGCATTGTAATATCCAATGTAACTATATCTGGCTCATACTGCTTATATGCAAGTTCACCTTCAAAACCATCAGATGCTTCTGCGACTATACAATAACCGGCTTCTTCTAATATATCTCTTAACATCATTCTAGACATTCCAGAATCATCCACTATAAGTACTGTTGTTTTTTCACCTGTCTCATCAACACTACCTTCCTTAACTGCCATCTTTCTTGTAACCGGCATCTGTCCTATGCTCACATCACTGTCTACTGCAATATACAATGAAACCTCTTTGCCATTAATGTATATAGGCAATACATAAGCACTGCCTTTTGCAATCTGATTCTCGTATGAAAACTGTGGAAGAATCTCAACTTCTATATTCTCAGCTGATAATGCTGATGAGAAAAGCCCATCTATACAGTTAACAAACTCACCCACTGCATCGTAACTTTCTAGTCCTAAGGTATATGCCCCACGCTTTGAATATCCAGCAGCTATCTTTATAAATCCATCTGGATCATCCTTTACGGCAAAGCCTATGACTGTATTAATATCGCCTTCACATTGCTGTCCGGAAAAAGCTCTGTAATCAAAATTGTTAACATGTTCTATTTTTCCGATATAATAATTATCTGTAACAAATCTTGTTATATTTCTTAAAGCAAGTGCGGCTATTCTTGTAACATAAGGATTAGCGGCATAAGCAAACATAGGAACTATACTGTCTATATCTTCGCTCTTAAGTGACTCAAGTTCTTCAAATGTAAATCCTATGCTTTTCCTGAAATCCTCTATGTATAACTCTATCTTATCCTGCTTAATACCTGTAACCTCTTCAAGCACCTGGATAAACTTAATATATGGACTGGCCTGTTTTGAAAGTATCATATCAAGCTGTTCTTTAGTGATATATCCCTCTTCAACTGCTATATCACCAAACCTTGCATCCTTTTGTGTCTGAAGTATATTAATCCTTTCAGCTTTTTCCTTTGTAAGGATACCTTCTGAAACAGCAATAAGACCAAGCTTTGCACGTGTTTTTTCTACTTTTGCAAGAATATCCTCATATTGTTCCTCACTAATAATATCACTCTCAATAAGATATTTTCCAAATAACTGACTAAACATAAAAACTCTCCTTAACAATATATTCACGTTATATCAATATCAGAACCAATACATATATCCTCCAAAATTTCAATATATTATATCTGATAATTGATTAATTTAATCTATTTTAACACATATGATATTAAAAATGAATAACTTTTTTGTTTTTATGACGAGATTTATAAACAATTTCACAAAAATTTTCAAGCTTTCCCAAAATAAAAAAGATGCAATAGTCTATATTGCACCTTTTTAATATCATTTTTTATCCAAGAGGACATGTGATCCTGAACATTTCTTCTATTATGTGATGTAAAAGCTGTGCAGTCTGTGTATCAGCAAGTCTGTAATATATTTCCTTGCCATCCCTTCTGCTGACTATCAGTCCACTCTTTTTTAAAAGCTTAAGATGATGTGATACTGCCGGATCACTCATCTGCATAGCTGCAGCTATATTACTGACACATTCCTCACAATGGCACAGCAGCCATAATATACGTATTCTGCTGCCATCACTAATCTGCTTGAATACCTCAGCAACTAACACACACTCCTCTGAATCTGGCATTCTTTCCAGCACTTTTTCTATATTCTGTCCATGATCATGTGGAAGATTAACTCCTGACATGCGTATCTCCTTTTGTCAACATATTAATATTTTACTAATCTAATCCTTATATACAAGGCATCTTGTAGCATTAAGCACAGCAAGCACCATAACACCTACATCTGCAAATATAGCAATCCACATATTAGCTATACCTATAGCACCTAAAAACAGACATATAAACTTAACCATAAGTGCAAACACTATATTCTGGTGTACAATTTTTAAAGTCTTTGCTGATATATTCATAGCTGTTGCTATCTTAGAAGGATCATCATCCATAAGTACTATATCTGCTGCCTCAATAGCCGCATCAGAACCAAGCGCTCCCATAGCTATGCCAATATCTGCCCTTGAAAGCACAGGCGCATCATTGATTCCATCTCCAACAAAGGCAAGTACATCATTCTTCTCTTTTTCATCAAGAAGCTTTTCGACCTCAAAAACCTTATCTGCAGGAAGCAATTCACTTTTAACAACATCTACCCCTATCTGCTTTCCTACGGCATCAGCAACCTTCTTTGAATCACCTGTAAGCATAACAACTTTCTTTACTCCTGCTTTCTTTAAGTCTTTAACCGCCTTTGCAGATGTTGGCTTAATTATATCTGATATGATTATACAGCCTGCATATACGCCGTCAACTGACACATACACAAGTGTTCCTGTTTTTTTATCTATAAAAGACTGCGTAGGTGTTGTGTCTATGCCATATTGTTCCATAAGCTTTTTATTTCCTACAAGAATCTTTCTGCCTTTTATATCTGCACACACACCATGTCCGCTTATCTCTTCTATATCAGATATAACATTAGTATCAATATTCTTATTATATGCATTCCTTATACTCTTGCTTATAGGATGCGTAGAATAACTTTCTGCATATGCTGCCAGTTTAAGAAGTTCTTCTTTTGGATATGAATTAGCGGTAACAACATCCGTAACCTCAAATACACCCTTTGTAAGTGTTCCGGTTTTATCACATACGATATATTTTGCCTTTGATAAAATCTCAAGATAATTAGAGCCTTTTATAAGTATGCCTCTTGAAGATGCTCCACCTATTCCCCCAAAGAAACTAAGCGGAATAGATATGACTAATGCACATGGACAACTTATAACAAGTGTAGTAAGTGCTCTTATAAGCCACTTAGACCACTCAGAGGAATTCCCCATAACAAGATTGACTACCGGTGGAATAACAGCAAGTGCAAGTGCTCCTATACATACAGCTGGCGTATACACTTTTGCAAATCTTGTTATAAAATTTTCTGAACGTGATTTCTTCATACTGGAATTTTCTACCAGGTCAAGTATTTTAGATACTGTTGAATCACCAAATTCTTTATCTGTCTTAATCTTAAGAAGCCCTGTAAGATTAACACAGCCACTTATAACCTCTTCACCCTCTTTAGCACTTCTTGGTACACTTTCGCCTGTAAGGGCACTTGTATTAAGTGTAGAGCTTCCCTCTACTACAATGCCATCAATAGGAATCTTTTCTCCTGGTTTAACAACTATAACGCTGCCAACCTCAACATCATCAGGATCAACCTGTTCTAACTTCCCATCAACCTCAATATTAGCATAATCAGGTCTTATATCCATAAGTGCTGTGATATTCTTCCTGCTTTTTCCAACTGCATAGCTTTGAAACAGTTCTCCTATCTGATAAAACAACATAACTGCCGTTCCCTCAACATATTCGCCAAGAGCTATAGCACCAACTGTTGCTATTGCCATAAGGAAGTTCTCATCAAATACCTGTCTGTTAAATATCCCATATACAGCCTTTTTTAATATATCATATCCAATAATAAAATATGGAACAAGAAAAGCGATAAGTTCTACATACTTATTAACATTAACAAAATGAAATACCAGTTTAAGAAGAATAATCAATACCGAAGCAATTATTATTCTTATAAGCACCTTTTTTTGTTTCTTAGTCATATAAACCACAACCTTTCATATCAATCAGATTCAGCTTATAAAAAAATCTCACAATCTGATTCTACCTTTTTGCAGTTCTTTAAAACCTCCTGCATAACTGTATCAGCTGCTGCACCATCCTCGAATTCAACTTTCATCTTCTGTGTCATAAAAGAAACTGTGGCATCCTTAACACCACTTGTTTTCTTAGCTGCCTCCTCCATCTTTAAAGCACAGTTAGCACAGTCTACTTCGATTCCATAAGTCTTCTTCATAATAAATACCCGCATATATTGTATATGCTTACCCTTTCTTTACAATTCTATAACAACAATATATATAGTCTGATTCATATAGAACCATTTCTTATATAAACATTTAAACAAATGTTTAAGTGTTTGTCAATAGCTGATTAAATATTTTCCGCTTAGTGATAAACTTTATCTTTAATCAAAAATAACCAAAAAAGTCTTATCGTACCCACACGATAAGACTTTTAAACCTTTTACCGTAAAATTATTACGCTTTAGTCATTATTAGATTTATTTTTTAAGACCTGCTTTACTAATACTTTTTATTTCTTTAACAAGTTCGTTAGAAACACCTACTATTCTGTCTGTAGATGATTTGCAGCTGGCCATGACGTTCTCCAGATTCTTCATATTATCCCTTGTTATCTTTCCGCTTTGTGCATTCTGTTGTGCAAACTCTGTAAGATTATCAACTCCTAAAGCTATATTATTCTTATGTTCTTCAAGATCATCTACTTCACCTGTTATTCCACCTATTGCATCTCCAACACGGTTTATTTCTGAATTAAGTGTTCCAAATATAGCCTCTGTATCCTTAATCTTTGCATCCTGCTTTTCAAATGCATCTGTTACCTTCTTAACTGTCTCAACACTTATATCAGAATTCTCAATAAGGCCATTAACTATGTTATTAATATGCTCAGTTGATTCCCTTGACTGGTCTGCAAGTGCTCTTATCTGTTCAGCTACTACGGCAAATCCTCGTCCATTCTCACCTGCTCTTGCTGCTTCTATGCTGGCATTAAGTGCAAGAAGATTCGTCTGGTTTGATATACCAGCTATAATCTCTGTTACTTTTCTTATCTCCTGTGCAGATTCGTTTGTACGCTGTGTTTCTTTGCTGACCTCTTCCATGGCGTGTCCGCTTTTCTCACTTATACATATAAGTTCTTTCATGATGTCTGCCGCTTTATCGTTACATTCAGTAACGGTATCCACGCTCTCCTTAAGCCCTTCAATATTCTTATGTATATTATCTACAGCCCTGCTTATTGAATCAGTTTTCACCTTTATATCCTCTACCTTATCCACCTGGACTGTTGTATTACCTGTGATTGTATCTACTGCCGAATTAGTATTGTTTACAACTTCCTGCATCTGGCTGAACATTTTGACAAACTCTTCTGATACCTGTTCAAGCTCAGTTGTTGCCGTTCTTATTGCCGATATAGTGTTTGTTATACCACCAAACGTATTCTGGATATTACGTACCAGTTCTCCTGTCTCATCATTTCTTGAAGATAACTTCTGAAGTTTTTCATTAACCTTTTCATTTGCTTTATCATCTGCTGAAATTCCTGTTATCGCAGCCCTTATAGGAATAACAACACTCCTTATAACACTAATAATACGCAAAAGAACTATGCCAAATACTATAAGCATAATAATAAATGCTGGTAAAACCCCAATAATATTATTGTTTAACAAAATAAAGATAACTATCATGACTATAAGCAAAGGTGCAAAAAATGCAGCTGCCATCATTATAAGTTTCCTGCCTGTTTTAGCTTTATTTTCCATAATTTCCTCCATTCTGGAGTATCATATATACCCCATTTAGTATTAACATTGTATTAAATTTTCTATAGCTCAGAAATTCTAGTTTTAATTTTCATTATTCAATTTTCATCATTGACGTATCTTTTTTCAAATTCCACAGCCGGATAAGGCTTTCCAAAAAGATATCCCTGTATATAATCAACACCAGATTGTCTTAGCTGTCTTAAATCATCCGATGTTTCAACACCTTCTATACACAGCTTAAGTCCGAGCGAATGTGCCATATCTATTATATATGTCATAAGTTTATAATCATATTTATTTTTAAGTGCCTTTAATGTAAACGTTCTGTCTATCTTTATATAATTCGGCTTAAGATCACTCAGGCAATGAAGGTTTGAGTATCCTGTTCCAAAATCATCAAGAATAACATACACACCATTATCCTTTAGCTTTCTCCACAAATGATTAAAATGTGTACTAGAGTCAAGGTATCCGCTTTCTGTTAGTTCTATTCCGATGCATGATGGCTGTAATGAATATTTATCTATAACCGACATTATATCTGAAAAAACATCACTTTTCATAACCTGGATATATGACACATTAATATTTACCCTGAAATCCTTTACATGCTCATTCCAGATACTGCACTGTTTTGCAGATTGTTCAAGTATCCATCTGCCGGCCGGTATTATAAGACCAGTTTCTTCAAGAACTGGTATGAATTCCACTGGTGATATATATTCACATTCATCCACACCTTCTTTTTTTATGGAAAATCTCATAAGAGCTTCTGCACCTGTGAGCATATATGTAGAAGCATCAACTACCGGCTGATAAAACACCTGAAAACCTTTAAAATCTTCATTGACAGCATTATGAAGTGCTTTACTTATGTATAGCTTTCTTTTATAGCTGTCATAGTCAGTCTTACTATATATATAATAATTATTCCTACCATTATCTTTGGCAGTTTTTAAAGCAAATTCTGACAACTTTACATAGTTTTCTTCTTCAAGTGTTATATCCCTTGTATTAATAATACCTGCTGATAAAGTATATATAGTATTATATCTGTTATTTTCAATGAAGTTATTAATATGTTTTTTACACTGCTTATATATATCAACTGCCTCGTTTATTGAAGAACCATTGAAATCAACAATAATAAATTCATCTGATCCTGCCTTAAAAAGTTTTTGTGTTGGTTTTATACTCTCTAATATACATTCTGCAGTTCTCTTTAATATAAAGTCCCCATAGCTCATTCCGAAATCAGCATTAATTGTACTGAAATTATCTATACTCATTCTTATAATAAAGCCATCTGGAATATTATCTGTACAGGTATCTTTAATATATCTGTCAAGTGCATATTCACCAAGAAGACCACTTACGTTGTCAGCCTCCGGCTTTACACCTATTTCATTAATACATCCAACCAGGTAATGTGGCTGTGTATTTTCATCAAACAAAACTGAACCTCTGCAGTTAATCCATACTGGATTATTATGCTTATCCAGCCATCTGTATTTCATGTCATGGAACTTTTTCTTACCAGCTTTAATCTGTTCTATTTCCTTACCAAGCATAGAAATATCTTCTGGATATACAAAATCCTCATGTTTTTTTGTTGCATTATAGAATTTATCAGATGGAAGAATAAACCTTTCTGTTGCATGCTTTGATATGACATAATAATCTTCCTTAAGATCGAACACGTATAAATAATCATTCATGCACGGATTCAATATCCTGATAGCATCCTCTATCTGTTTTTTTGACATGTTTAACACACTATCTAACATTATCATCTTCCCTTCTGTCTATATCTGATGTAAGAGACAGAATACCTTTTAACCCTGACATCTTAATATATAAAATACAATTTTGCCATATAAAAGTCAAATATTAGTTGGATTTCGTTAAAAATTATGCTAATATCTACTTAACTTTAAAAGGCAGGAACAGTTTATGAATAATAATGATATTTATAATGACGAAAACATTCATACTAATGACTCTGTAAACAGCAATAAAGAGTTGATTTCATACACAAAAAATGAAATATCACAAGAAATGGATATACTTTCCCGCTCATTTGACAGTGTACGGCTTGTTAATCCATTTGAATGCTGCGTTACACAGATTGAAGATAATAAAACAGATGGTACTTCTCTAACGAATAAATGCTATGATGTATGGAACGCTCCATACCAATGCCAGAACTGCACCTCAGCAAGAGCTCTTATAACTAAACAGACCCAGTCAAAGCTTGATGTAGTTGATAACAATATATATCAGGTAACATCACGTCCTGTTATTGTTGATGGAAAAGCTCTTGTTTTAGAGATAGTCAAGCTTTTTTCTTACACATACAACCGTTATAACTCTTCTAATTCAAGAAAGAAGCTTATAAGTGCTATTAACGCTTTTAACAGTCAGCTTCTGCAGGATAAAGAAACGAATTCCTATAACAGGGATTATCTTTCTGAACATCTTCCTAATCTTATATGTGAAGCAAAGAAAACCCACAGATCAAACACAGCGCTTATCAACCTCAGACATTTATATGACATAACCAAGTCTGAAGGAAGTATGGCTGCTTCCGGAATTATATGCAGTCTTTACTCTCTTTTAAACCAGATTTTTCATGATGAAACTGATATTGATCTGCTATTTGTAAGATATAGTCCTGATACGTTTTTCGTACTTGAAAACAAGCTTGATTATAAAAACTTTTGTGAACGTATTGAATTACTTCCAAAAAAAGCTGCGCCAGAGCATATACTTTTTAATGATAAAAAACTGCCCTTTGATATTAAAACAGCCTGTGCCGACTTAGGCAATGAAAATATCAACACTGAAAATGAACTTTTTGATATTCTCAAAAAAAGAATCGATGAAAAAAATTGATAATTAACATTTGAATTTATTTCCATATATGTTATTATATAATATAATGCAAAACAATAATGATTATCATTATTAAAATATTTTTTAGGAGGTCTTAATTATGACAGACACATTTATATCAGATTCAATAAAATATATTGGTGCTGATGATACTACTCTTGATCTTTTTGAAAGTCAGTACAAGGTTCCAAATGGTATGGCTTACAATTCATATATAATACTTGATGAAAAAGTAGCTGTTATGGATACTATAGACGAAAGAAAATCAGAAGAATGGTTTAATAATCTTAATGCAGCTCTTAATGGCAGAGATGTTGACTATATCGTAATATCTCACTTAGAACCTGATCATGCAGCTAACATCAAGGCTCTCGCTGATAAATATCCTGATGCAAAGCTTGTTCTTAGCGCTAAAGCCAAAGCTATGCTTCCTCAGTTTTTCAACATTGATAATCTTGATGAACGCTGCCAGGTTGTTGCAGAAAACGATGAGCTTTCACTTGGTAAACATAAACTTGTATTTATAATGGCTCCTATGGTTCACTGGCCAGAAGTCATGCTGGAATATGAAACAACAGAAAAGGTACTTTTCTCTGCAGATGCCTTTGGTAAATTCGGTGCACTGTGTACTGATGAAGACTGGATATGTGAAGCAAGAAGATATTATTTTAATATAGTTGGTAAATATGGTGCGCCTGTACAGACATTATTAAAAAAGGCTGCCGGTCTTGATATCAAAACTATATGTCCGCTTCATGGACCAGTCCTTAAGGATAATCTTAATTATTATATTGAAAAATACCTTACATGGAGCAGTTATGAACCAGAAGATGATGGTATCCTTGTAGCATGTGCTTCTATCCATGGCAACACTAAAGCAGCTGCCTTAAAAATGGTAGATATTCTAAAGGAAAATGGCTATGAAAAAGTAGCATTTACAGATCTTACGAGGGATGATATGGCAGAAGCTGTCGAAGATGCTTTTCGTTATGGACGTCTTATTGTGGCAGCAGCTTCATATGATGGCGGCGTATTCCCACCTATGGAGGATTTTGTTAACAGACTTTCACATAAAGCTTACCAGAAACGTAAAGTCGGAATCATAGAAAACGGCTCATGGGCTCCTACTGCTGCAAGATGGTTAAAGACAGCCTTCGAGGGCATGAAAAACATAACAATCTGTCCTGATATTGTAACAATAAAATCCACAATGAACGATAATAATATTGCAGATATGGAAAAAATGGCAGAAGAAATCAAATAAAATTAAAATTATCGTTTGATTGATTTTCTTTAACAAAATCAATCAAACGATAATTTTTTAAAGCAGCGTATAAAGTAAACTATTTCTGCAGCTGCTGTTATCATCCATGAACAAGGATACAATAAGAAAAGTGATGGAATCGTATGGACATATGCAAATATTGTATATACCCAGGCAACCCTGAATACACATGAACCGATAATAACGACTATAGTTGGTACTATTGTCTTTCCAATACCTCTTGATGCCGCTATCGTACAATCCATAAAAGATGACAAGGCATACGAAAAACCCATAATCATAATTCTCTGCATACCAGCTTCCACAACCTGTGGCTCACTTGTAAACAATGATAAGAACTGTCTTCCGAATATAATAAGCAGCCCACCTAATATAGCTGCAGCTAAAAAGGCATAGGACATACTTATTATATAGCTTTTTAACATACGTTTCTTATTATGTGCTCCCATATTCTGTCCCATAAAGCTTGAGCACGCTGTATAAAAAGCCATCATAACATTATATATAAGTGCATCAGCATTTGCCGCAGCTGCATTACCTGATACCATAACTGCACTAAATGAGTTGACACCTGTCTGTATAAAAAGATTAGCCATAGCAAATATAGCATTCTGTATTCCGGCTGGTATTCCAAGCATCAATATAACGTTTGACACTCCTTTATATAATCTTAATTCCTTTACTCTTAATCTGCAGACATCCTCATCTTTTCTTTTAAACAGATTAAGAAAAACCAAAAAAGCTGATATATACTGTGCTGTTATACTTGCAAATGCAACACCATCTTCTGCCATACCTATTCCTATAACAAATATAAGATTAAGACATACATTAACAACGCCTGCAAACGAAAGATATATAAGCGGTTTTTTCGTATCTCCACTTGCACTCATAACAGCATTGCCGAAATTATATATTGCCATAGCAGGCATTCCAAGTGCATATATCCTGAAATATAAAACAGCTCCGGATATAAGCTCTTGCTTTGTATTCATAAGTGTTAAGAAAAATTTTGCTCCTGTTATACATAACACACATGCTATAATTCCAACTAAAAGACTTAAAATAAATGATGTATGGATTGTTTTTCTTACATTTTCCTTCTGACCTGCACCAAGCTGCTGGGCAGTTCTTACATTGACTCCACAACCCATGCCAATAAGAAAGCCTGTAAATAATGTAACAAGAAGCGATGTGGAACCAACTGCACCAAGCGCTTCATAGCTTGAAAACTTTCCTACAACTGCAACATCTGACATATTAAACAGCACTTCAAGTATCTGTGCCAGCATAAGTGGGATGCTGAATTTAAGTATATTTAATGGAATAGAACCTGTTGTCATATCCATAGCTGATGATTTTCTTTTGTTATTATTACCCATATATATCTCCAATAAACATGTATACATCAGTAAGTGGCAGAATTCACTTTTGACACTCACATCATTTTATTTAACATTTTAAACATAACCGGATAATGAATATAACATATAAAGCAGATAATTTCAATTGAATTATTTAAGATACTTAATCACCTGTGATGCAGCATTGGCACCATCAGCAGCAGCTGTTATAACCTGTCTTAACTGCTTTGTCCTGATATCCCCTGCAGCATAAAAACCGCCTGCCGAAGTAACACAATCCTCTGCTGCAACAACATATCCATTATTATCAAGTTCTACAACACCTTTAAGAATATCTGTTTCAGGCTCCATGCCAACTGCAACAAAAAGTCCTGCTGCTTTTATGACCTGTCCATCACTAAGAACCACCTCTTCAAGCTTTTTTTCCCCTCTTAATGCCTGTATATTTACACTGGTAATTATATGAACATTCTTTCTCTCCTGCAGTTTTTTAAGAGTAGCTGCATTACCTCTGAATTCATCCCTTCTATGCACAATATACACATCGTGGCATATATCAGCCAAATACATAGCATCGCCAAGAGCACTATTCCCCCCTCCTGCAACAACTACACTTTTATCCTTATAAAATGCACCATCACATACAGCACAGTATGAAACACCTTTTCCTATATATTCATCCTCTTCTTTTATACCAAGATGACGATGATGACTTCCCGCTGCGTATATAACTGTTTTTGAAAGCTTATATGTGCCATCTGAAAGTACAATTTTCCACAAAAGCTTATTGCATGAAGGAGCTGTATTTATCTTACCATCAGTACATGTTATTCCTGTAACCTCCCCATCTTCTATATCCACTCCCAAAGATATAGCATGATTTCTAAAACACTCTCCAAGATCAAAACCATTTACCGCAGGAATACCAAGATAATTATCTACTTTATCACTATATGCAATCTGTCCTGCACCCATATATTCCTTTTCTATTACAAGAATATTCAGTCCTGCCCTTTTAGCATATATAGCTGCTGACAAACCTGCTGGTCCACTACCCACTATAACCACATCATATATATTTTCTAATTCTGTCATAAATGCACCTTTCTATTGCTATACAATTCACTCATAATCTATATAAACAATGCAGGCAATCGGAATTAACGACTACCTGCATCCATTATTATATATCATATCTCTAAATAATATGCAAATCTTCTTTTTCAGAAACATTTCCTTCTATATGAAATGAGTTAAGCACTGGCTCATCTGCATTCATAAGAGAAAGTATCATATAACTTGCTTTACTGTCATATGCAAGCCTTTTATCCTCTTCTGATGGTCTTGAAGGAGATTCAGGATGCGAATGCCAGTTGCCAAGAGGAACTAATCCTTCAGCTCTCATGTCCTTAACTGCCGCAAGCTGCTCCTTAGGATCCATTGAAAAATGTTCATTAGAATGATCAATATTAGTCAGAAGATATACTTTCTTTATATACTTATTACCATCCTCTATTGTTCCACCTATAAGGCCACAGGCTTCCTCTGGAAGATTAACCTTTGCATATTCAAGAATTTTATCATAATCATTTTTATTAAATGTAATCACCTTGCAAAACCTCCTTCCTTTTATGGCATAAACTTAAAATCAGTGGTCTTCACAGACTACCTGTTCATAATCTATAAGCTCAGTTATAGTTGGATTCTTACCACATACAGCACAGCCATCTGTATTAGAAGGAAGCTTAATCTTATGGAACTCCTGTGTTATAGCATCATATGTAAGAAGATATCCTGTAAGCAGCTCTCCTACTCCAAGGATATACTTGATAGCCTCCATAGCCTGAAGACTTCCTATGACACCTCCCATAGCTCCGATAACACCAGCCTGCTTGCATGTAGGTACCGCATCCTTTGGTGGTGGATTCTTAAATACACATCTGTAGCATGGTCCTTCACCAGGAACATAAGTCATAAGCTGACCCTTGAATCTGATAATACCAGCATGTGAAAAAGGCTTCTTAGCCATTACACATGCATCATTAATCAAAAACTTAGCTGGAAAGTTATCAGTACCATCAATAATAAAATCATAATCCTTAATAATATCCATGATATTTTCACTTGTTATAAACTCTCTGTATGTATTAACCGTGACATCGGGGTTCATCGCATTGATAGTTTCCTTAGCTGACTGGACTTTAGCCTTTCCTACATCAGCTGTCTGATGTAGGATCTGTCTTTGCAGGTTGCTAAGATCAACCTCGTCCGCATCAGCTATACCGATTGTTCCAACACCTGCTGCTGCCAGATACATAGCTGCTGGTGCACCAAGTCCTCCTGCGCCTATTATAAGCACTTTAGCATTAAGTAATTTCTTCTGTCCCTTAGCACCAACTTCTTTTAATATAATGTGGCGCGAATAACGTTCTATCTGCTCATCTGATAAAGCCATATATTTTCTCCTTCTAAACTTATATTTTTCTTTCATAAAATGACAATTTCTTTATTATCTTTGTCCACCGCCCATGAAATATAAAAATTCAACATTATCTCCATCCTTTAACTGGTACGTTTCCTTCTGGTCACCAGAAATGAATTCTTCATTAATTGAAACTGTTACATATTCTGGTGTTTCTACTTTCTCGATTTCAAAAAGCTTTGGAAGTGTTATTCCATCTTCATATTCTTTCTTTACTCCTGATACTGTTAACTGCATATTTTACCTCTTTCCTGCCTTTATGTCATAAATATATTTAACTGAATAATGATATGTAAAAAGTATGTTTTACATGCTAAAAGCTTATGAATTAGCTTCTATAAAGCTTACCAGTTCATCCTTTTTTAACACACCTGTGTGTCTTGCCTTTTCTTCTCCATCCTTAAATAGCATAAGTGTTGGAGCCGCACTTACATCATATTTCTGTGCTGCATCAGCATCGAAGTTGATATTTACCTTATAAACAACCAGACTGCCAGCCTTCTCATCCTCTACTGTTCCAAGAACCGGTGCAAGGCGCTTGCATGGAACACAGCTATCAGAATAAAAATCAACCAGAACTGGAAGTGAACTATTCAGTACTTTTTCATCAAAATCCTGTAACTTAATTCTTTCTGCCATATTAATCCTCTTTTCTGCTCTAATCTTCTACCTTCTTAACTATAAGCGTATAAGTTTCATCCTCGTTATTAACAAGCTTAAGTATCTGATGGCCCTCATCTTTAATACTTCTTGGAACATTAGCTACTGGTTCACCATCATTCATACGTATGGCGATTATCTCACCATCATCCAGCTCATCAATAGCAACCTTTGCTTTAACAAATGTAAGCGGGCATACCTTATCAGTTATATCAACTGTATCATCAATACTAATTCCTTCTATTTCCATAACTATTCTCCCTTCCTTCATAGAACATCTGGCACCATTATTTTATTATATACATATAAAAGCGCTTTAATCTACATTCCTAGTATCTTTATATGTTTATATGTTATATATTACCACATTATTTTCTGTTATACAATGTGAAATTTTAAATTTATTCTGGAATTCTTATTTTTGTTCCAGATATATCTTTTTATTCCAGATACATCAGAAATTCATAGCTTTTAGAATATCTTAACAAAAGCTGCAAAACATCTGATGTATCTGCAAGCATACTACTTACCTTCGTAAGCAGCCCTAATTTCTTTTCTGAATTCGTCCTCACCAAGTCTTTGTAAAGTAAGTCTGAATCTTTCACCTGCATTAGCATTTCTTTCAAAGAAGCCTATTGCCGCATCTGTAACTCTGAAAAGAGTTTCTTCATCTGTGATAAGAGGAAGAAGCTGTTCACCTTTATATATATGATTTCCAAAAAGTCCGCCAAAAGATACAATAAAGCCACTCTTTCCTTCCCATGCCTCTGTTGGACAGGCCTTAACACAACGTCCACAGTTATTACACTTGGTTCTGTCAATAGTAACTGTATTGTCAGCACAGCTTATAGCACCCCTACGACAGGCTTTTTCACATACCCCGCAGTTGATGCATTTATCCTCAATCCAGCTTACTTCCATACCGCCTTTTATGCCGATATCATTCTCTTCAGCCTTAAGACAGTTGTTCTGACAACCTGTAACACCAAACTTAAACTTATGAGGAAGCTCTCTTCCAAAGTAATGTTCATCAAGCTTCTTTGCAATATCATATGAATCTATACAGCCGCTAGGACATACAGCATTTCCCTGACAGGCTGTAACCGTCCTTACCCTTGGACCACATACACCAGGCTTAACTCCACCATCTGCAAGTTCTGCCCTTACCTCTTCAATATTATCAAAGTTGATAAAAGGAATCTCAACACCCTGTCTTGACGTCATATGTACGTATCCCTTACCATATTTATCCGCAACATCAGCAACAGCCCTGATATTCTCAGATGTAAGATTACCACCTACAACCTGGATTCTAAGTGAAAAATACCCTTTCTGTTTCTGTCTCATAAATCCGCCTTTTTTAAGTGCCGAATAATCAATCTTAGCCATAATTTCCTCCGTCTGCCCATTAATCCTATTTAACCATCAATATGAATATGCATTTCACATAATCATCATAACCTTTATGGGCTTAATAATGTGTTTGTATATCAGACAAGCCTCTATGCATGCTGTATGAATTCTACTGCCTGTGTGAAATCTTCTATGAGATCTTCAACATCCTCTATTCCAACGCTTATCCTTACCAGATCATCATATACACCTGCAATTCTCTTTTCTTCATCAGTGCTATGAGCACTGATAGTTGAGCCAGGATGAATAACAAGCGTTTTGGTATCTCCTATATTGGAAACGTTAAGTGGAAGCTTTAATGCATTGATAAACTTAAATGCATCCTCCTTACTTCCAGTTCTTATAGTAATTATTCCACCATATCCGTTGTGAAGTTCCTTATGTGCTATCTCATGGAATTCACTGCTTTCAAGGCCAGGATAGTTAACATTTAAGAAATTATAATTCTTATCAAGATATTCTGCAAGCTTTAATGCATTATCAGTAATACGTTCCATACGCAGTCCTAAGGTTTCTATGCCTAGTATATTATAGAAAGCATTCTGTGGCGACAGACATGCACCTGTATTTCTATATATCCCATTTCTTAGCTTAGCTGTATATGCATATGGACCAAATCTGGCAAAATCTTTCATACCCGGATATTTTACACTATCCCACTTAAAATTACCAGAGTCAGTTATAACGCCACTGATAGAATTACTGTTGCCGTTCACATACTTAGATGTAGAGTTGACAACTATATCTGCTCCGTATTCAATCGGTTTTATAAGATATGCTGTAGCAACTGTATTATCCACTATAAGCGGTACCCCTGCTTTGTGGGCTGCCAAAGACAAAAGCCTTATATCTGTAACATCCAGCCTTGGGTTTCCTATTGTTTCTGCGAAATACAATCTGGTATGTTCATTAGTAGCAGCCTCAAACTGCTCTATGTTGTTATTTTCAACATAATGTGTCCTTATTCCAAAAGCTTCAAGATCCTTAAACAAATCTATACTTCCACCATAAAGGCTTGCGCTGCAGACTATCTCATCACCACTTCTTAATATATTAGTAAATGCATTTGTTATGGCTGCCATGCCCGATGCACAGGCAACACTTGCTACGCCCCCCTCTAGCGCTGTCATTCTCTTCTCAAACGAATCAACAGTCGGATTGCTTATTCTGCTATATGAAAAACCAGGTGCTTTATTGTTAAATATCTTCTCAAGAGTTTCTGCACTTGCATGTTCAAATGCACTGGATTGATATACAGGTGTCTGTGTAGCTCCCGTTTTCTTATCTCCTCTGAAATCTCCGTGAAGTAATGCAGTATTAAATCTCATATCTTCATCTCCAATCATATAAACTATAAACCTACTTGTTTAATATGGATTAGATTTTAATCTCTGCGGAAGTATTTGTCAATACTTTATTCATATAAATTTGGTATGTAAATGTGTTTTTTATATTTGATTAAATGTAAATGATATGATAATCTGTCTATATTGCATATTAAGATGTCAGGGTCAAAAGATATTCTGCTCCTGAATAATGTATAAATATAGATAAAAGAGGATTACAATGACAGATAATAACAATAACAGCTCAAAATACTGCAGCAGCATTAACAACAGCAACAATAATAATAACAATAATAACAATAATAGCTGGGGTAAACAGCACATTATAAACAATGGAAAAAATACAAGTACAATCATTTTTCTTATAATTCTGCTTATAACTGCTTCACTCCTTAGTATAATGCTTGGAAGTGTAAGACTTAAAGTCACAGATATACTACAATGTCTCACAGGCAGAGATAAATCATCAGTTACATATATACTCATAATGAATATAAGAATCCCCAGAACATTCGGAGCTATTATAGCTGGCATGGGACTGTCAGTTGCCGGCGTTATACTTCAGAGTGTTATGAATAATGCCCTTGCTAGCCCTAACACTATAGGTGTGAATTCAGGTGCTGGATTTTTTGTAATGCTCTCACTGCTTTTATTTCCGAATTCAGTCTATGCCGGATCATTTGCTGCATTCATGGGTGCACTGCTTACTACTTTATGTATATATGCTCTTGCGTATTTTGCTGACAGTTCAAGAACAACTATTGTTCTTGCAGGCATTACAGTATCATCTTTTCTTAATGCCGGCATTAACACTATAAAGCTTTTAAATGCAGATATATCAATCAATCTTACATCTTTTCTTATGGGCTCTCTTTCAGGACTGACTATGAAAAAAATCCTGCTTCCATGTATAGGTGTTATTATAGCAGTTATTGTTACTATGTTTTTTGCAAGACCTCTTAATATACTGTCACTAGGTGATGATTATGCACGTTCTCTTGGACTTAATGTAAACATGACACGCTTTATTCTACTTGTTTTATCAAGTATTATGGCAGGTTTTATAGTAAGCTTTGCCGGGCTGTTAAGCTTCATAGGCCTCATAGTTCCACATATATGCCGGAACCTGTTTGGAAGTGATGCAAGGCTTCTGCTTCCAACAAGCGTACTGCTTGGTGCATCCTTTGTACTAATATGTGATATAGCAGGCCGTCTTTTAGCTGCGCCTTTTGAGCTTCCAGCTGGCATAATCATGGCATTTGTAGGCGGACCATTCTTTATGTATCTGCTGCTTAAAAAGAAAGGAGGAAGAAGGGTAAATGCTTAGTTACAAACATGTCAGTGTTTCAGTTTCAGGAACACATATATTAGAAGATATCAATATAGACTTTAATGATGGAAATATAACTACTATAGTAGGTCCTAACGGATGTGGAAAAACCACTCTTTTATCATGTCTTAACTCAAGTGCTAAGGTAACCTCTGGAAACATATGTATAAACGGTATTGATTTCTTAAAGCTTCCGCTAAAGGAACGTGCCAGGGAAGTTGCATTTCTTCCTCAGATACGCACTGTTATACCTGTACTTCCTGTAAGAACTCTTGTTGAACATGGACGTTTTCCTTATCTGGGATTTACGCGTAGAAAAAGCAAAGAAGACATTGATATCGTCAACCAGTCTATGGATTTTACCCACGTCACTGCTTACTCAGAGCAAAATGCTGATACTTTATCAGGAGGCATAAGACAGCGTGTATTCTTTTCTATGATACTCGCACAGGACAGTCAGATTATCGTTATGGATGAACCTGTCACATATCTTGACCTTGAGGGAAAAAGGAACTTTTTTAACATGCTTAAAAAGCTAAGACAGTCAGGAAAAACAATTATACTTGTACTTCATGAGCTTTCTGATGCCATAAGAATATCTGACAATATTGTTATTATGAATGATAGAAAAATAGTTGCACATGGAACACCTGATGAATGTATCAGCAGTCACATAATAGAAGATGTTTTCCATACAACATATAAAAAATTCTCAGATGAGGATGGCGATTATTATATCTTTCTGTAGTTTCAGATTTTACCCACAAAAAAAGCATCTACCAAATGGTAGATGCTTTTAGTGCAGTCGGCGGGACTTGAACCCGCACCCAAGCAATATGGACTAGATCCTTAGTCTAGCGCGTATGCCAATTCCGCCACGACTGCCTGCTCATATGTATTCATATGTTTTATATCGGTCACCCGACTTGATATATATTACATTATAAATACATATTTGTAAAGCACTTTTTAAATATTTTTTATATTTTATTAATATACCTCTCCAACTACCTGATACATATTATCATCAGATATAACATTTATTACATTAGTGTACTTTTTAAATATATCTGCAAGCCTGTCTGCCTCCATAAGTCCGTCAGACACCTTATATGCACGGCCCTTATGATGTGCATCTATCTTTTCACGGCTCATGCCATGTGCCACTGTTATTCTTCCACCAGGCTTCAGCTTTCCTGATAATATTTCTATAAGTCTGTCAGGCTGTGTAAAATGTGGAAACGCATTATATATAACAACCGAATCATAGCCATCACATAAATCATATTCCATGACATCTGCACAGATGAATTCCACTCTTTTATCTTTAAACTTACTCTGTGCTATTTTAATCATTTCACTGGATATATCTATGGCTGTAACAGCACTTACGTCACGCGATAAATAATCAGGTATAAGTACTCCTGTTCCACAGGCTACATCAAGAACTTTGCTATCCTTTTTTACACCGGCATTATCAAGGATCATTTGGATAATATCATCATTTCTTATCATACAGGCATCCCAGCCTGGTGCACATTTATCAAAGAATTCTATAACCTCTTTCTTATCAATCATTATAGTCCTCCATTCTTCATTTCTACACTCTATTTCATTTAGTTAAAGAATGTTGCGGTATCTATTTTCTTATATCCACCAAAGCTTAACGGTGCAGAAAATATCTCATCTGACATAGCTTTTCCTAAAAATGCCTCAGTAACCTCATCTGTTTTTTCTTTTATATCAACATCCTTAAATAATTCAGGATATACTGTTTTAGCTATATACCATGTATTGATCAGAGCTATTTCATAATTGGTATAATAAGCATTATATGCCATCTCAAGATATACCTCATTATTATTCCATGCCTTACATGTATTAAACATATCCGGATTATTCTTATATAATGGCTTAATATTCTTAACAGCTGCTGCATCAATAATCATTATATCTATTGAAGCTCCGATATCTGTGAATTTTTCTTCTTCTATAGACTGAATACCATTCTTTGCAAGTCCTGTTACCGCATTTTTTACATTTGCTATATTAAATGATACATAATTCTGTGCTGTCATAAGATGATTGGTTGTTCCCCAGTTACCAAGACCACATATATATACAGATGGTTTATCTTCATCTTCAATACCAGCAGTTCTTTCTGTTATCTGTTTTCTCTGATCATCTATATATTGTGTAAGCTGTTCTGCCTCATTTTCTCTTTCAAATATCTTACCAAGAAGTTCCATGCTTTCCTTAAATGAATCATCAAACACACCATTAACTCCTGCCTTTAAAGTAATAACAGGTACCCCAAGCTGTTCATAAAGTGCATTTTCTTTTTCTACATCCTCATACTCTGATATAACTATATCAGGGTCACATGAAAGAATCTTCTCTGCTTCCGCTGTCTGTGCATTAGGACCTCCAACACCACAGGATGGCAGTTTGTTAAAGCTTTCGCTATATGCCATAACATAAGGTCTTGCTACTGAATCAAACATTTTAGGTCTGTCCTTAAGAGTTGTGTTATCTATATCTTCAACACCACACAACAGGCTGACATCTCCAACGTAGCTATACATTCTTAACGCTCCGGCACCTATACATACAACTCTTTTATAGCTTCCCGGCTTAACTGTAACACTTCTTCCAATCATATCTGTTATTGTAAGCTCTGCCTGATTTTGTGTCGTGCCTGTACTATTATCAGAAGTTGTTTTACATGCACACATGGCAAATATGGATACAACAACCATAAGACATGCAGCTACCTTTTTGATTAATTTACTTTTCTTCATATTTTTCATATTATTTTGCCCTTTCCTTTTTATCATCATGAGATTCTTGTCATCATGGGATTCTTGACTACAACTTTTCTGTCATCCACAGTAATAATCTTTACATCAACATCGTATATATCCTTTATGACCTCTTTTGTAACTATATTATGTGAACCGGCATACTTTATTTTTCCATCTTTAAGGAAGAAAAACTTATCGCCGAAATATAAAGCCTGGTTTATATCGTGCAGAGATGACAGTATAGATATATTCTTTTGTTTAGCAAGCTTCCTTGCTTCAAGAATGATCAGTTCTTCGTTGGCAGGATCAAGATTCCCCGTCGGTTCATCAAACACTATAAGTCCAGGTTGCTGTGCCATGGCTCTTGCAATAGCAATCTTTTGTCTCTCGCCTCCTGATAACTCTGAAACACTGCGCACTGCAAGTTCCTCAAGCTTCATCTCTTTTATTATATTCTCGACAACCCTTCTGTCACTATCTGCCGCCCTTACTCCAAAATATGAAAGTCGTCCAAGCATTATAGAATCATACACTGATAATGTACCAAACTGTATATTCTGTGGTACATATGCTATTTTCCTCGCTCTCTGGCTCCTTGAAGCCTTAGTCATATCAATACCATCATAGCTTATAGTTCCTGACACAGGTCTGCTTATTCCTAATATACTGTTAAAAAGTGTAGTCTTTCCTGCTCCATTTCTGCCCAGCATTATTCCTATTTCACCTTTTTCAAGCTCTAAAGATACACCATCAAGAACATATGGGGATGTTTTTTTATATCTGTAACACAGATTGTCTATCTTAAACATTATTGCACCTCCGTGAAAATATAATTGCAACAAAAAAAGGTGCACCAAGCAGTGAGGTTATGGCTCCTACTGGCAGAGCCGAACCATTTCCTATGCTTCTTGATATTGTATCAGCAAACAAAAGTAAAAGACTTCCCGTAAGCGCTGACACAGGTATGGAATAGTGGTGATTCTGTCCCCATATTTTTTTCGTTATATGTGGACAGATAATACCAACAAAGCCTATTATCCCAAGAAATGATACGCATACCGCAACTATAACAGAACTAAGAAGCAGCGATATGAATCTTAATAATTCAACATTTACTCCTACACTTTTAGCTGCAACATCACCACTAAGCAGTGCATTATATCTCCATGATAGTATCATAAACACCAAAAATCCTGCTGCCACGACAACAAACATAATCAGATCTGTCTTATAAGTAGCTCTCCCAAGATCACCAAAATTCCATATAACAGCTGCCGACAGACCTACATCTGTTGCATAAAACTGAAGTATCGTTGTGGCAGCAGTCCAGACAGAACCAATAGCAATCCCGGCAAGTACTACAACACCCGGATCAAACGAACGTATCCTGCATAATCCAAGTATAACAAGCACTGAAAGCACTGAGAATATGAAAGCCATAAGTGATGCTGCATATGGATTAATACCTGATGTATAGTTACTTATATTGTTTCCTGTTGATAAAAAGCCACCTGCAAATGCTATGATGGACAGATTAGCACCAAACACAGCTGCATTAGATACACCTAATGTAGATGGTGAAGCCATAGGATTGTTAAGTGTTGTCTGCATAATAAGCCCTGATACAGACAATCCTGCCCCTGCTATAAGTGCTGCAAGCACACGCGGAACCCTTATATTCCATATTATCCTTATCTGTGCAGGTGTTCCTTTTCTTAAAAGTGCATGTATGCAATCCATGAAGGTCATATTGGCAGAGCCTGCAAAAAGACATTCTATTGTCATTAGCAGTACTATTAATACAAGCACAGCTGCTGCTATACTTTTCTTCCTGTTTTTACTTTTAATATATTCAGCCATATATCCAAATCCTTATTTCTTTTACAATACAAATGTCCCAAACAAATCTTTTTCAGATACCTTAACTATACAGCATACCTGAATGTTTTATCTGGGACATTAAACCTTATCAATATATTATATATAATTTTTACACTTTCACAAGCCGGGTGGGGGGATAATCATAAGAACTTTTTAACAGACTTCTGGAAGTCTTCTACTGCTTTCATATCACCATTTTCAATGGCATGTACTATACAATGTGTCATATGTTCATTAATAATCTCTTTACCAAGATTATGTAATGCTGAATTAACTGCTGTTAACTGGATAAGTACATCAGCACAATCATCATCGTTTTCAATCATTGTCTTTACATGCTGAAGATGTCCTATAGCCTTTGATATTCTGTTAAGCTGTTTCTTTTTAGCTTCAGGTGAATGATAGTGTCCATGTGGATGTATTGTTTCGCTCATTATCAGCCTCTCTTATAACCTATATAAATATGTCAGGAATAAATATCCTGCTGCTTATATCATATTATCCCACACAGTAATAATCTGCAACCTTTTTCTTTGACTCTTCACTTTTCCTGTATACATACATTGCTTATATTTTTACGTTTCTTTATCTCAACTAGTTTCTTTATCTTAACTGCATAGTCTGGCAATAACTTCTATAACCTCGTCAAGGTCAAGTGGTTTAGCCATATGTACATTCATGCCTGCTGCTATACATTTTCTTGCATCCTCTTCAAATGCATTTGCAGTCATGGCTATTATTGGTATCACCCTGGCATCCTCTCTGTCCATAGCCCTTATTAATCTTGTCGCTGTCATTCCATCAAGCTTAGGCATCATAACATCCATGAGTATGGCATCATATGTACCTTCCTTACACGTACCAAACTCTTCCACAGCCTGCTGTCCATCAGAAACAACCTTAACTAAAGCCCCTTCATCCCTAAGAAATGTTTCTATTATCTCCTGGTTGAGTTTATTATCCTCAGCAAGTAAAAGACGTACACCTGTAATATCCAGTGCTTCACCTGTATTCTTTTGTGCATATCCTGTCATATATTCTTTTTCTGACTTTTTATGTGTGATAAGTTCTTCACTGGTATTATTCTTCACATCTTGTACATCTGCTGTTTTAAACGGAATTCTTATAACAAATGTTGTGCCTTCATCCTTTTTACTTATGGTTTTCACAGTTCCATCCATCTTATCTATAAGTCTTTTTACTATAGCCATCCCAAGTCCGGTACCCTGATATATACTTCTCGCATCTGATTTTTCCTGTGCAAAGGGTTCAAATATGTGTTTTAAGAACTCTTCATTCATTCCCACTCCGTTATCAGATATAGTCCACTCATATAAAACCTTATCACTTGTTTTATATACACACGAAAAATCAGTTCTAACATATCCCCCTACTTTATTATATTTAATACAGTTTCCATATATATTAAGAAATATCTGTCTTAAATGCAGCGGACTGCCATATACATAAGGATAAAACATCTTTTCTGATGGTCTGTCATATTCTAGTGTAACACCTGCATCTGCCGCCCGCTGTTCTACTATCGTGATTACATCCACTGCTAGCTGGTTAAGATCAACAACCTCATTGGCAAGCTCTATATCTCCATCCTCAAGCTTGCTCATCTGTAAAACATCATTGATAAGTGAAAGAAGATGATTGGCAGCAACCTCCATCTTTTTCCTATTTTCATTAACCAGTGCTGTATCTGTCATATGTTTCTCATCTATCTTTAAAAGTCCGATAATTCCATTAAGAGGAGTTCTTATATCATGTGTCATCCTCGAAAGGAAATCCGATTTAGCCGCATTTGCCTGTTCTTCCCTGCTTATAGCTTCCTTTAACTGCTCATTCTTTTTGGCAAGCTCAGAAGCATACTGTTGTGAAAGTTCGCTTTGGTTTTTTTCATAAATCTGTGCTGTTTTCCATCTTAACATATTATATATTACTATTATGTACATATATATGGCAAATGTATATATTATATGCGATATTGTATTATCAAATATAGCTCTCTCAGGAAGATATATATACACATAATAATCCCTTCCCCTCTTCATAAGACCAAAATCATGATTATAAGGTGATTTGCTGCTCTGTGCGTGCATAAGCTTTCCGCTCTCATCTGAATCCTTTATTTTCTTTAATATAATATAATCATCAACACTATTACCTATCATATCTTCATTGCTGGATGATATTATTTTATCTCCACTTGTTACAACAACTGTTCCACCCTCGCTGTCATAATATCCAGACAATATATGATCAAAAGACAGATTGTAATCATCAGCATATTCTGTCGATGTATGATAGCAGGTTATAACTATTCCTGTTCCATCTGCCATACCCTTAGCAGCCATATCTACATAAGAGCCATCCTCTAAGTCTATTCTGGTTGCAAATGATTTCAAAGCATTATCTGCAACATCTAATAATGAACTGCTTTCCATATACTCATCAAGCTCAACAGTTTCCATATCATCTTTATAATACTGTGCTACAGGCTTTCCATTATTGTCTAATAATATAACTGCACTAAGATAACATTCTTCTGTATTCTTTTTAAGAAATTCCTGTGAAAATATATAATCTGTATTTTCTTTTATTCTTTTTTCATATACTATATTCTGTTTTACCTGCTGTGCGCTTTCAATAATCCTCATAAGACTCTTTGTCTCGGCTGCAAGATTAATTCTTGTCACACTATTACACTGGTCATTAATATGTCCTGCTGTATATGACAGATTCTTCTGTGCTGATATGATATCTGTTCTTATTGCAAAAACAGCTACAATAGCAATAAGAATCACTCCCATCACCGTTTCTATAAGAAATATATTTATGTTTTTTTTACCAATATAATGCTTCTTATTCATAAGCTCCTACCTCCAGATACTTATCAGTATCTCCTACGTATTTTTCCAGTATTTCCTTTTCCGTACCATCATCACGCATATTAATAAGTATATCTGTGAGTCTTCTGTCTATATCACGTTTATCATTTTTATCAAATGCAACGCCAAGACCAACTGTATCTAATGCTTCATCAAGTATTCTGAACTGCATATTATAATCCTTCATATACTGATTTATGATAACCTCATTTACAGCAAGAGCATCAGCGTATCCTTTACTCAACATAGGATATGTAAGCTCCCTGTTTTTCATGGACAACAGTGAACGTATCCTTGGTATTCTGCTGTCTTCCATATTAAGAAACATCTCCTCCGGCTTACTTGCTGCCTGTACAGCTACAGTTTTATCCCAAAGGTCTTCTATAGTATATATATTACTGTCTTTATTAACTGCGATCACTATACGGCTTTTCATATATGGACCTGCCCATCTGTACTTATCTTCTCTTCCATTCATGCTAAAGCTTCCCCATATACAATCTATAGTATGGCTTGATAAAAGCTCCTGCTTATCATCCCAGTTTATATTTACAAATACTGCTTTATATCCCATCCTTCTGAATGCCTCTGTAGCAAGCTCCACATCTATACCTGTCGGATTACCATCAGAATCCACATAATTAAAAGGCGGCTGAATATCACTTCCGATTATAATTTCCTTAAGCTGCACACCTTCATTTGCATTAACATCATACTGATTATCCCTACATCCACACAGTACAGCTATAAACATATATATAATAAAGCTGATTGATATCTTTCTTTTTATATTGTTCATCTTTCTCACCCTTCTTAGCCTTTATCCCACTCTTTTAATAATAAGCTCCTTAGTAAATCTCATTACACCAAAGGAAATGTTTACAATATTTATACCACTAGTTAATAGTCATATTTTGTCGAAAAAGGAATGTTCGACAAAGCATAAAATGTATGCTATGATACATAAAAATCAAGAAAGGAGTACTCAAAGTGATGAAAAAAAGAACATTGCGACTTATTAATTACATATTTATAATCGCTATTCTTTTGGGAACTATGTACCTCGATAAAGTACAGGCTTATTCCTGTGACCTTTTTAATGAGAATATTTTTTCTGACACATCATACTCATATAGTTGTGAAAGTACTCCAGATGCCAGTTTTAATTCTAATATCAGATACAATCATGAATGCAGGGTTTTTGCGACACCAGAGCCTTCTATAGATGATTCAAGACCTTGCACCACACAGATGTTAGGTAATCCTAACTCTAATATATCAGAAACCATAAATATAAGAACTGGCATACGCTATTCTGCAAGAATTAATGCTATGCTTATATCAGCTTATTACAATGCTGACAATAACCATGAGCATTATTTTACATATAACAGATCTACGGAAAATCTTTTTTCCATCCTGACGGTTGTCGTCGATTATATCCACAATATGGACGGTGAAAAATAGGCTGATTCTCTTTTTATGATGATGTCAATATTTTATGTTTAGTGCAAACAACTAAAAAACTAAACTAAAAATTGCGCAAAGAAGCAGCGCAAGAATGGAGAATTATTATGAACATATTAACATATATAGCTATCGCTATTGGTGGATTTGTAGCTATAGGTTCTACACTTAGTATTACACTTGGAATTTTCGGAACAATCATCTATAAAATCATACGTTCCATCAGATATCGTATATCTTTATTTGACTAATTAACAGATTTAACTAATTATTATTATATTGCAGGCTGTGATCATTAAGCAACTGGCATATGAAGCATAATAATAAGGTAATGCTACAGGTCTATAGTATAGATTTACAGCCTGCGGAATGGAGTTTATATGGCAGGAAATATAACTGTTGCTATTGTTATAATACTTATTGTTGGTGGGATTATATTCGGCTGCTGGATTGACAGAGCTGATACTAAAACAGCCGATGAAAAAAATGAAACAGCCTCTGACAAGCAGACGGCTGGAAAATAACAGATATTAATATTGGGAATCGCAGAAAAATATTATTTATATAAAATACAATTAATTGTTATATCAATCAATATGCATACTATATAAATAAATTTACTGCGATACCCATATTTTTGTTAATACTCTTTATGGAGTGTATTCATTCCATCTGATGAAAACTTAAAGCCTGGATTTGACAGAATCACAATATTCCTAGGTAATGAGTTCTAGTTCTGGATTTATAGCTAAAAACAACTATTAAAAATTCAATACGCTATTCAGTTACTTTGTCAAACCTTACTATTACAAAAATTTTATTATTGTTTATATTTTACAGGTTCTTCTTTAAAATTTTAAACCTATTCCATAGCTTTCTCTATATTATTTTTATACTAAAGGCAAAACCTTTTCTTAATCAAATCCGCTAAATATTCCGCTGTGCCATCCACTCCAAGAAGACTTGAGTTAATCATTAAATCTTTATGATTATAATCGTCTGGTTTAAATCCTGCATATTGTAAATGATATGCTTCTCTTGCTTCGTCAACCTTTTTTATCATTCGTTTTCCCTCATCAATGGATAATCCTAATTCCTTTGTACAATGTCTTAATCGCTCTTCATATGGTGCATATATATAAATATTTATTGTATTTTCCATCTCAGAAAGAACAAAATCACTACATCTTCCAACTATAATGCAGCTATCTCTTTCCGCCAAGAATCGAATGATATTCATTTGAGCCTCAAATATCTTATCCTGTACATCTGTAGATTTCTGACGTCCAAGTGGAAACTGCATTCTAAAATAATTATTATGAATTTCCTTAGCAGATTCTTCGTTTTCATCTATAATAGACACAGGTAAATTTAATTTTTTTGCTGCCTGATCCACAATATCTCTATCATAAAATTCTATTTCTAATAGTTCAGATAATTTCATAGCAATCGGTCTTCCCATACTTCCAAACTGTCTTGCAATCGTTATAACATATTTTGTCTTATTCATAGTGGTTCCTCTTTTCTACACAAAATTCAAAATTACATATTAATTATGTTACATAACAAAACCTGCTATTATAAAGGCAACAATGCTGATTACAGCTGCAATTGCTACATACGGCAACTGGCTTGTAGCATGTTCCAGATTATCAATACCTGCTATTCTAGATGACACAAGTGTTGCATCAGAATAAAAGCATGCATGAGAGCCAAAACCTGCACCTGACATAATTGCAGCCATAACAAGTAATGTATTTACTCCTAGAATTGCTCCTAACGGGAACGCAATCGGTGCTATTAATGCACACACACCTACCAATGAAGCCGTACAAAAACACAAAACAGCAACTAAAACAAAGATAATTACTGGAAAAAGAGCACCCATCATATATGGCTGAACCCTTTCAATAATGTAATCCGTCATCCCCATCTTTTCTGTGATAATTTGAAGTACATATGTAAGAATCAGCACTATATCAACTACAAGCATATCTGCAAATCCACGCGATAATATAGGAAACAAGTCTTCAGAAGAAATAATTTTTCTAGGTATATACATTACCGCACAAACAATAACAGCACCTATTACAGCTGTAATTAAATCACCCGTAACAATTGTTAATACAATCAACACTACTATTGGGATTATAAAATCAATAAGCTTTCCATCCTCAATATCTTCTGAATTTTCCTGATTATATTTTCTACTTTTTTCACTATATACCATCCCCGTTTCTTTAACTCGTTCATATGCGTTCTTCATTCCACCAATCTTTGGTACAACTCCAATACAAAAAAGAAATACAATTATTAACGTAGCAATTGGATAAAAACAAAGTGGTGCTGCACTCAGATATGCTTTAATATGATTACTTCCAAGAGATAAAAACGCATCCTCTTGAACAAACATGCTCATAAGACAAACACCCCATCCAGAAATCGGAATCATTACACATATAGGTCCACCTGTTGCATCCAAAAGATATGCCAACGTTTCCCTTGGGATTTTCTGCTTATCATAATGTGTTTTCATACATGCTCCTATTGTCATTGCATTCAGAAGTTCCTCTATAAAAATAACAATTCCCATTAAAAATGTTACCAATAATGTTTTTCGTTCTGTATTACAAATTTTATCAACAATTTTAGAAAAACCCAAATGTCCATTTGATGTCTGTAACAATGAGATAAAGCCTCCCAATAATAATACAATCAACATAACCCAAGCATTATTAGCTAAAGCTTCCACAAAAATCCCACCAAGCTCTGGCAACGCATCTATTCCATATAATACAATTGTACCAATCAGACAAGCTAAAAACAAACAGATTTCTACACGTTTTGTAACAATCGCACCTACTACAACAAACAGAATAAGTAAAACACTTATTAAACCTAATGACATAATATCACATCTCCTTTCCATTTTATAAAAAGCAAGGGACTGCCCTACCCCTTTGTAGATGCAATCCCCTTTGATTTAAGTATTATTTAGCTATATATTTATAACTATTTTCTTTTAATGACTTCATTGCTTTATCAGCTGCCTCTAATGTTTTTTCTGCATCTTGAATTGTATGTGATGCATTTACATACCATCTTCCACCAAACATCAGGAATATACCATTTTCCTGCATATATCTCTGAAAATTATTAACAATATTCTTATCAAAGCCCTTCAAATCATCGTCTGTGTACAATCTTCGTCTTCCACCTGGCACACCAAAAATTGTATCAAATACACCATTTGCCTCTGTAATAGTTAATGGAATATCATATTTGTTCGAAATTTCCACAAGACCATTCATAATTTTTTCCTGTACTTTAAAGACTCTGTCATACACTGCACAGTTATCCTTTGTCAACTCATCAAGAGTTGCAAGCACAGCAGCCATACCTAATCCATATCCTGGATAAGTGCCTGGGACAAGTACTTTATTGCCTCTTATACAATCCATAATCTCCTTTTTTCCACCGACACATGAAACTGGAATACCATTTGACATTGCTTTGCCCATTGTACATAAATCAGGAATAACGCCAAGAACAGTCTGTGCTCCTCCAATGTTCACTCTGAATCCTGTGATTACTTCATCCATACACATTACAATATTATATTTAGTACATAACTCTCTGATTTTCTCCACAAATCCCGGTTTTGGATATAACCCTTCATGATTCCATACTATTCCTTCAAAATGAATTCCTGCGATTATGTCATGATATTTATTAAATGTTTCCTCTAAAATATTAAAATCATTCCAAGGAATCATAATTGTTTCTCTACAAGCTAATGGATTTCTTCCTTCTGTGTAATATGGATCTTCCTCTGGACCACCATGTATAGAAAAATCTGTATATGGAACCTGTGCATCTGAATCTGAATTTATACGACCACCTAACACATTGTCCCCCCATCCAGCATAATTTCCCTGAAATCTAACAATGACATTCTTTCCCGTGTAAGCTCTCATAATTCTAAACGCTGCCTGAACAGCCTCCGAGCCGGTAACTGTAAATTTAACTTCTTCAATACATGGAATCAACTCACAAAGTCGTTTTGCAACTTCAACATCCATTGGAGAAAATAAAAGATTAGAACCAATTGCTGTACCATTGTTTTCTATATAGTCCACTATTTTCTTTACAAAATTTGGATTCTTATGTCCTAGAATATTAGGTCCCATAGAGCCATTATATTCAATATATTCATTACCATCCACATCTGTTAAATGTGTTCCATCAGATTTTGATATAAATAACCTGTGTTCTGTAACATCCATTGGAATTCTCAGGTTCGAATGACCTCCTGGAAAATACTTATTAAACTCCTTAGTTAAAGCTTCGCTTTTTTCCTTTTTTAACATATTAATTTCCTCCTATTCCATATATATGCATGTGATAAATATCACTTAACATAGACATATACTATCAAATAGATTCTACATTCTCTAGGATAAAATGGAATTGAAGTTAGGAAAAAAAGAAACAAAAAACTTCTCGAAATTATATTTCAATAAGTAAAACATATTTAGGCATACATAGTAATAATTTTTTTTGGAAGTTCACCAGTTAACTTTTTGCATGAAAGATTCATATGTGACTGATCATAATATCCAGCCTGTAATGCTAATTCAGATAAAGAAATATCACCATCAGACAATCTATAATAATTGCACATCCATTGAAATTTTGTAACCTCGCAAAACTGTTTTATTGATATTCCCAAATGTTCTTTTACAAGTTTTCTTAAATATCTCCCTGTATATCCTGTATCTTCCTCTAATTCTTTAATCGTAATACATCCCTTGCTTTCAATTACTTTCTTCACAGAATAGCTTACTATATTATTAATTTTATAGTTATGTTCTAATCTTTGTTCAAGATAATTCGACATAATTTCCCATCTTTCTACAAAATTATCTGCTTTCATCATATGTTCTTCTATTTCTCTTCCGTTCCACAAAGCATCACTCATTGCAACACGCGAATCATTTATATCTTTTACATCACAGCGAAAAAGATTTCCAAGCATTCCTGTTCGTAATCTGACTCCAAATATACTATTTACATCTTTCATAAACTCTAATTCTCGCATCTGTTGTAACGAGATAGAACCTCCCATAAAATACCCAAATGCATTATCTTTAGTATAAAAAGTCATAATATCAGCGCACACATCCGGCAATGCAATTGTTTTTTCCAGATCAAAATCATCAACTTCATAAACTTCCCACACAATATCCCTAATAGGATTTCGCTGAATCGGCATATATGACTGATACTTGTTATTCAATTCCAAATATGGTTGATATGATAAAAATTCATTATTAGGCAACATACACAATCTTTTTATATTTGACGTACTAACACCCTCATTCAAAAAAACTCTGTTTATAGCAAAAAAAGACAAAGAAATCCAAAACGGACTTCTTTGTCTCCATACATATTATATAAAACCATATTATCAATGTCAATATTCTATGCAGTTGTTGCACCGCCATCTACATAAATAATCTGTCCTGTAATATGATCTGCAAATTTAGAACACAAAAACAACATCATATAGCCAATATCCTCTGATGTCTGAGCTCCTCTTGCAAGTGGAATATATGTTTTTAAATATTCTTTCCAAGCCTCTTCTCGATTTTTGCCTTCTTTTTCAGCCGTATCCAAAATATCTTCCCACATTTTAGTTAAAACAATTCCTGGACCTACAGCATTCACATTAATATTATAATCTGCTCCAGCAAAAGCAGCTGACTGTGTGATATAATTTACAGCAGCTTTCGTCATTCCATAATGTCCAAATCCTAATCCATGTGGCAAATCACGTTTTCCAGCAAAAGAAGTGGTTGTAACAATCTTGCCATGATTATATTTCTTCATTCTTCGAACAGCACACTGTAACCCATTATTAACACCTATCTGATTAGTCATTACTACACGCATAATCTCATCCTGTGAACAATCAATAAACGGTGTTACGCAATCAATACCAGCATTATTAATTACAATATCAAGTTTACCCGTCTCATTTTCTGCCTGTTCTAACACTGCATCTACCTGATTAATATCAGTCACATCACACTGAATAGCTACAGCTTTATTGCCCTTGTCTATAATGTCATTCATAACCTTTATGCAATTTGCTTCTGTCCTACTTGCCAAGTACACAATTGCACCTGCATCTGCAAGCTGCTTTGAAACTGTTTCTCCGATTCCTTTTCCAGCCCCAAAAACAACTGCTGTTTGTCCTGTTAAATCTATTTCCATAATTCCCATAGTTTTATTCTCCTTCACTACTTTTCTATATTTATTTATGACAATCTTTTTTCCTGCAATTCAAATAACATACCTTCCAGATCCATAAAATATACCCAATAACACTTTACTCCATCTCCAAGCAAAGCTTCCTGTGGTTCCATAAAAGGTTTAATATCATATTTTTTTAACTCTTCAATCCACTCCTGTATATTGTCAACATACAAGCATAAATGTAATTTACCAGCACACGCTGCTGTTGATGGAATTTGTGTTGGTTTTGGATCTGTAATCTCAATGAATTCAAGCATTACTCCATCTGGTGTCTTCATAAATGCTTCACGATGACAATGTGTTACATTATTACCAATAATGCCCATTGCTTTTCCCTCATTGGTATTATGAAATTCTTCACTAGGTCCACTCAGCAGTTCCAATCCTAAAACCTCATGATAAAAATGGATTATAGTATCTAAATCTTTAACTATAAAACCTATATGACTTGTCGATAACACTTTCATATATGGCACCTCCTAAGCTTTTTTCTTATATTTTAATATTTTATATATATATATCTAGGATAAAAAGGAATTATTAGAGACTTTCACCCATTAGAAACGTGGGCCGCAAGGCGCACCTTCAAAAAAAGATGCCGCATAAGCGACATCTTTTATGTTTGCGATATCTATGGAGTATCTGCATATATTTATTTTTATGACGTTAAATATGCTATCGACATCTAATTTGTTAGTTGAATGTACTAATGAAGCGCTTTGTGCTAGCACAGCACTTTGATACGACTTTGCTTCCCACTACCCCGCCGTGCGCAAGTCTAAGAAAGCATTCGCTTTCTTAGACTGTAGGGCATTCGCCCTATCAGACTAAAGCCTAACAAAAAGCTTTGTGCTAGCACAGCTTTTTGTTATCCTTTCATCTGGCACGGCTCATTTAGATCACATAGTCCCATACTTCATCCTTGAATACTATTTTTCTGTATGTTCCAAAGTCTGTCCACTTGTTGAAGAATGTATCATTGAGAGCTTCTTTGCCTTCCTTAACGGCATCAAGTTCTGCGAGTAACTGGGCGTATTCGCTCTCGTTGGCTGCTTTGACTGCAAAACCTCTGCTGTTTACAACTGGAAGTCCTGTGTATGTATAATCTTCTATCTTTTCTATAGACTCTATCTTCTTATTTCTTACAGTAACTGCTACTCTGTCCCTGAATACTAGTACATCAAAGCTGTCAGGATAGTTGTAAGAGTCACCACTTACACTGATTTCCTGTCCTACTGTATAGTTCATTCCGGCAGGACTTACCTTTGTAACTGTGGCACTTTCAAGGTTGTAGTAATATTCTTCAAATAAATCTGCATTACCCTTGATATTGCCATTTACAAATGCACATTTGACTTCCTTCTTGTCATATGCACTTGTGTCAGTAACAACACCGCAGGCAGATGTCATGTTGCTTATTCTGTCTATAAGTATAAGTTCACCAAGTGTCTTATGTTTAGCGAATTCATCTATGACAACCGGCTCCTGTAGTCCGATATCGCATACTGCTATTTCATTCTTGCTAAGTCCGTTAGCCTCAATAAACTTACCTGTATTAACATCTATCTTGTACTGGATATTCTTTAATACACCAAGCACCTGCTTAGTTCCTATCTTTACGATATAATCCTTACCAACTGTAAGTTCTTCATCATCCATCCATAGCATTGTAGCTGTGAAAGACTTGATAACTGGAAGTGTTGTCTTTGCTGCAAGAACGCATCCTCTTGATACATCAACTTCCTTATCCAGCTGGATAGTAACAGGCTGTCCTTCCTGTGCACTCTGGCTGTCCTTATCTCCTATAAGAATACTCTTTACATTGGCAGTTTCACCACTTGGAAGAGTTGTTATCTCATCACCTACAGATACTACACCAGACTCTATCTGACCCTGAAAGCCTCTGAATGTATGGTCTGGACGGCATACTCTCTGAACTGGCATATAGAAACCTTCTTCCTGCTTCTTCTGACTTACATCAACATTTTCAAGATAAGTAAGAAGTGCTTCACCATCATACCAAGGTGTGTTATCTGACCTCTTAGTAATATTATCTCCCTCTGTAGCTGAAACAGGGATAATCTTTACACTGGCAAGTCCTAATTCCTTAGATAATTCATCTATCTGTGCTGTAATCTCATCAAATCTTTCCTTAGAATATCCAACTAAATCCATCTTATTAACAGCAAATACGAAATACTTGATGCCCATAAGCGAGCATATTCTTGCATGTCTTTTTGTCTGCACAAGTACACCCTGCTTTGCATCTACAAGAATGATTGCAAGGTCTGCAAATGATGCACCAACCGCCATATTTCTTGTATATTCTTCATGTCCCGGTGTATCTGCCACGATAAAACTTCTCTTATCTGTTGTAAAGTATCTGTATGCAACATCAATTGTGATACCCTGTTCTCTTTCTGCCATAAGTCCGTCAAGAAGAAGTGAGTAATCAATAGCACCACCACGGCTTCCTACTTTACTGTCAAGCTCTAAAGCCTTTTCCTGATCTGCATATAAAAGCTTTGAATCATATAATATATGTCCTATTAATGTAGACTTTCCATCATCCACGCTTCCGCATGTTATAAACTTTAATAATCCTGTCATCTTAGAAATACCCCTCTCTCTTTCTTCTTTCCATACTTCCTGCTGCTTCGTTATCGATAACTCTTGTTGTTCTCTCAGAAGATACAGCACTGAGTGTTTCATCGATTATCTCATCAAGAGTTGTTGCATTTGACTCTATACCACCTGTTAAAGGATAGCAGCCAAGAGTTCTAAAGCGTACATTTCTGTATTCTATCTTTTCACCCTCTCTTAGCTTGAAGCGGTCATCATCAACCATTATAAGCATTCCATCTCTTTCAACAACCGGTCGTTTGTCTGCATAGTAAAGAGGTACAATATCAATATTCTCTCTTTTAATATACTGCCATATATCTGTTTCAGTCCAGTTAGATATAGGGAATACTCTTATGCTCTCCCCCTTATTGATACGCGAGTTGTAAAGCTTCCACATTTCTGGACGCTGGTTTTTAGGATCCCATGCCTGGTTTTCGTTTCTGAATGAGAATATTCTTTCTTTAGCCCTTGACTTTTCCTCATCTCTTCTGCCACCGCCAAATGCTGCTGTAAAACCATACTTGTTAAGAGCCTGCTTTAAAGCCTGTGTCTTCATAATATCTGTATACACTGAACCATAGTCAAAAGGATTAATTCCCTTCTTAACACCATCTTCATTGATATATTCTAACATTTCTATGCCAAGCTTCTTAGCTGTTTCATCCCTGAACTTAATCATTTCCTTGAACTTCCATGTTGTATTAACGTGAAGAAATGGAAAAGGAGGCTTCTCTGGGTAAAATGCTTTCATAGCAAGATGAAGCATTACTGAGCTGTCCTTTCCTATAGAATAAAGCATAACCGGCTTTTCACACTCCGCCGCTACCTCTCTTATTATATATATTGCCTCAGCTTCAAGCTGATCAAGATGCGATAATTCTGCCATTGTTTTATCCGTCCTTTCATTATATATATTACTTTAGAATAATTATCAACTTTCATAGTATGTATATATGTTTATATGTTAATAATCATTTAAGTTAAATAAACTAATTTTTTATTACAGACATCAGTACTTATTAGATTCTTTCTTATTAATAACTATCGTTTCTCTGCTGCCATCTGTTTTATCTATGTTCCAGTTAAGGTAGTCACCTTTGGCAGTAACACTCATCTTACTTCCCATACCACCCATATCTGCTCCAAGATACAGTGCAATAGCCTCGAACTTACATTCCTTAAGACATGATGAACATCCCCAGCAATCCTTAGGATACTTTATATATGCCTTTTTGTCCTCACCCATCTTTATAAGACTTCCTGGACAGACGATGCTGCATTGTCCACATCCTGCACATTTGCTTTTATCTATCACTATGCTCATATGTCTCACCTCTTCCTACAAGATTTCTGAATATAACCTCTATGTTATCACCATTCTTTCTGGTGTTGACATACTTAAGCCACTCATCTGACTTATCGGGATAATCAAGATTTTCAGCAAAGCTGTGCCATCTTGTTTCTTTTCTTGCCTTTAAATGCTCTATAAGTACCTGACAGACTGTAAGTCTTTCCTTAAGCTCATACACAAACATAAGTCCATGGTAATCTGCTGCTGACACATTTCCTGAAAGTGTGATAATCTGTTCTATCTTCTGCTTTGCAAGCTCAAGCTGCTTTTCATTAAACTGATAGTGGCTTCCAATACCACCAGCATAGGTATCCATAACCTTCTGCATAGCTTCTTCAAGCTGTTCTGTAGAAAATACTTCATCCTGTCTTTCAAGATATGCATTATATTCCTCAAGCTTTTTACTTACGAATTCTTCAGCAAAGCTTTCTAAGGCTTTATAATCATCTTTAATATCATGACAACAATAAGCGGCATCCTGTGAACTAAATGTATCTGTCAGCTCTGCCTCTTCTTTAAGTGCCTTAACAATATCTATTGCAGCTATCTCACCCTCTGCCATAGCTCCTGTTACATACTTCTGAGGACATCCACCTGCAACATCACCTGCCGCATACAGTCCATCTATGGTAGTTCTTCTGTTAGTATCTACCCAGTAACCACTGGCTGTATGTCCACCTACGATATAAGGTTCTGTTCCTTCTATCTCAACATTCTGCTCACTTGGATTCTTTCCTGACTCTATCCACTTAAGTGTCTGGCTTGGTGCCATATTAAGATAAGCCTTCTTTAAAGATTCATCCTGTTCGCTGCTTATTCCTTCTGTTCTTAAGTAACATGGTCCTCTTCCTTCGATATTCTCTCTTACAGTTCCATATACTCTCTGTGAGGTTGTAAGACCATATTTATCTTCATACACTTCTCCCTTTGAGTTAATCTGCTTAGCCCCGACTCCCTGAGCTATGGTCCCTGTTGGTGCTATAGTATCTTTACAACGTAATGCTATGAATCTCATCTCAAATGTTGTCATCTCAGCCCCGGCATTAATCCCCATTGCATATCCAGCTCCGGTATTAAACGGTGGATACCACATCTTATGCCTTGAAAATCCTGGATTGTTAGGCTTATAAAGTCCAGCCGCCCCTCCTGTTGCACATAAAACTTTCTTTGCCCTTATCTCATATGCATATCCATCATCAATGTTAAAACCTACAGCACCAAGAATTTTATTATCCTTAACTATATAATCTGTTATATTAAGTCTGTTTATAACTGTCACTCCATCAAGTGCTTCCACTGCCGAGGCAAGTATAGGCTTGATATTCTCACCATTTATCTTAATATTACGATTGCCTCTTGCAACATACTTTCCATTCTCATCCTTAAGTATGACAAGGCCAAGCTTCTCCATCTTAGCAGTAACTTCATTAAGTCTTTCCGACATAGTAAGAAGCAGATCCTCTCTTACTATATCATCAGCATCATTTTTAGCATAATCAACATAATCTTCTGGCTTTCTGCCCTCTACTATATATGCATTGATAGCATTAACACCTGCTGCAAGACATCCACTTCGTTTTATATTGGCTTTCTCCGCTATAATGATACTTGCTGTATCTGACTGCTCTTTTATAGTAAGTGCCGCATAACAGCCCGCTGTACCACCACCTATTATAAGAACATCCGTTGTAAGCTTCTTTAATCCATTTATCTTCATAAGCACTCCTTTTTGAAGTAAAGTAATTTCTATTTTACTACCATCACCTTAGAGATTTCACAATACTATAATAATACACCATCAGATATAGAATACGTCATCTGACTTCATACCCTTATTCTCACACAGATAAGTTTTCTCACTGTCAACCGCATATATTCTGTATATAAGCACATGGACCTTCTCACCTACCGCAAGAGGTTCCTTTTCCAGCGACCACTCACCTGTTATCCTTGTACATCCGATATTAACTGTGACATCCAGATGATTTCCCCTGAATAATATATCTTCAACATATCCTTCTTCTGATGCACTGTTGTACTGCTGAAGCTTTCCATACTTTGATATTTTTACAAACTCTGGTCTTATGAAAGCCCTGTCAGCCCCATTAACTTCATCAAAGCCCTTAAGTCTTGAATAATCACTAACCTCTGATGCCTTTCCTATGAACTCAACAACAAAAGGCGTTGCCGGACTTTTATATATATCTATAGGACTACCCATCTGTTCTATTCTGCCATGATTAGTTATGATAATCTCATCAGCAACCTCAACAGCCTCATCCTGATCATGTGTTACAAATATACTTGTTATTCCAAGCTTTGTAACCATGCTTCTAAGCCATGTTCTAAGCTCTGTCCTTACCTTGGCATCTATCGCAGCAAAGGGTTCATCTAAAAGAAGCACCTGTGGGTTAGGTGCAAGCGCTCTTGCGAACGCAACTCTCTGACGCTGCCCGCCTGATAACTGGTTAGGATATCTTTTCTCAAGTCCTGCAAGTCCAGTTATCTCAAGAAGCTCTGTAACTCTTTTCCTTATCTCATCCCTTGGCACCTTCTGAAGCTTAAGACCAAAGGCTATATTGTCATATACTGTCATATGACGAAACAAAGCATAATTCTGGAATACAAATCCTATACCTCTCTTGCTGGCTGGTATATCATTAACCCTCTTTCCATCTATGTATATATCACCAAAGCTTGGAGTTTCAAGTCCTGCAATCATTCTTAATATAGTTGTTTTACCACTTCCCGAAGGACCAAGCAGTGCAACCAGCTTTCCTTTTTCGATAGAAAAGTTTACATTATCTGATGCCCTGAAGCTTCCATATTGCTTAAATATATTTCTCATCTCAACATACATTACTTAACTCCTCCCTTCCTAGCATTCTTCTGTCTGTATTCAAACACATTCTTAAGTACAAGTACTATGACTGCTATTATTACAAGTATTGATGACACAGCAAATGCAGCTGTTATAGATGAATCTGTCCCCGACATATACAGAGCATCTATCTCAAGAGGAAGTGTAAATGTCTCTCCCCTTGTCTTTGACAATGCATTTACCGCACCAAACTCTCCAAGTGCCCTAGATGTACACAATATAATTCCATATATAAGCGACCACTTTATATTTGGAAGTGTAATCTTAAAGAATATTGTAAAGCCATCTGCACCCATAAGTGCTGCTGCTTCCTCCTCATCCTTTCCAAGTGAATTAAGCACCGGTATTATTTCTCTTGACACATAAGGAAATGTAACAAATATCGTTGCAAGCACAACACCCGGAACTGCAAAAGCAATCCTTATATTTGTTCCAAATATCTCATTAAACCATCTTATAACAGGATAAAAGAAACCAAGTCTTCCAAATGTCATAAGAAATGCAAGTCCAACTATAACAGGCGATATTGAAAATGGTATATCTATAAGTGTTGCAAGCACCTGTTTTCCTTTAAAATCAAACCTTGTAAGTACCCAGGCTGCTATTATTCCAAATAAGGTATTAATAAAAAGAGCCACAAAAGTTGCTATAAATGTAACCTTAAGTGCACTTAACACATAAGAAGTCGTTACTGCCTTTATATAAAAGCCTACTCCCTCTTTAAGTGAACTTACTATAATAGAGAACAGGGGAAGTATAAGCATCACGATGATAAAAACCACTGTAATAAGCACACATATATTTCTTGTTGTTCTTTTTCTTTTTTCAAGCTTATCATTTCCGTTCATGCTTACCTCCATTCTGTTAAGCTTCTTAATTAATCTTTCATTAAGCTCTTATCAGCTTCCTGTTAATTTATATGTTAGTTATTGTTAATAATCCAAATATTTTAATAGCCAGATGTATTACTTAAGATGTTCTTGCTGCCACTCTCATCTGTATAATATTTATGATAAGTAATATAAGAAATGATATAACAAGCATCACAAGTGCAATAGCTGTAGCAGAGGCATAATCAATATAATTGAGTTTCTGCATTATCACATAAGAAACAACCTGTGTATGTTCCTTGGCACTGTTACCCGATATATATATAACACTTCCATACTCTCCTATACCTCTTGCAAATGCCAGCCCAAAGCCTGTAAGAAGTGCCGGACTTATCTCTGGAAGTATTACCTTAAAAAATGTTTTTGCCGGACCTGCTCCTAAAATATAAGCTGCTTCCTCATACTGTGGATCCATCTTTTCAAGAACTGGTGTTACAGCTCTTACTACAAAAGGTATACCAACGAATACTAAGGCAATAACAAGTCCGATATGTGTATATGAAACCTTTATTCCAAGCGATGCAAGAGGCTTTCCTAACATTCCTGTCTCTGAATACAGCTTTGAAAGTGTTATGCCTGCAACTGCTGTTGGAAGTGCAAAAGGAAGCTCAATAAGTCCGTCAAGTATCCTTTTACATGTGAAATCATATTTAACAAACGTCCATGCAAGTATTGTACCGAATATACAGTTAATAACTGCTGCTATAAAGGAACAGCTTATACTTGTTATAAATGCATTTACAACATTTTTCTTAGTCACAAGTGCTATAAACTCACCAGGCGAAAGCTTTAACGAATAAACCATAACCGATGCCAGCGGTATAAGCACTATAAGCGATAACATTGTCACTGTTATTCCTAATGTAAGATGAAATCCAGGAATAACCCTTACCTTCCTGTCCTTTACTTTTTTTCCGTTGAATTCAGGTTCTATATTAGTTTTATCAGTTGTCGTATATTTCATCGAACCATCCTCCATCATCAAAATATATCCTGTAAGCTTCATCCCATCCACCATAATCTTCTATTGATGTAAGCCGTACATTCAAATCAAATTTATCACCATATTCAGATAATATATTCTTATCTGATGGTCTGTAGCCATATTTTGCTGCCAGTCTTTGTGCGCTCTCAGAATACAGATATGAAAGATATGCACTTGCAAGCTCTTCTGACCTGTTAACCTTAACATTATCATCAACAACTGCCACACTAGGCTGTGCAAGTATACTGACTGAAGGTGTTACTATCTCATATTCATCAGGATAAGAATTCATCGAGTTAATCGCTTCGTTTTCCCATGCTATAAGCACATCACCTTTTTTATTCTCAACAAATGTTGTTGTTGAACCTCTTGCTCCTGAATCAAGCACTGAAACATTGGAATATAATTTTCTTAAAAATTCTTTCTTAGAACTCTCATCCGTATATTTTTCTTCTGCAAAGCTTAATGCCGCAAGAAAATTCCAACATGCACCACCACTGCTCTTAGGATCAGGTGTTATTATCTCAACTCCACCGGCAGTAAGATCATCCCAGTCCTTTATTCCAAATGGATTGCCTTTTCTTACTAAGAACACAATCGTTGATGTATATGGTGCTGAATCTTTATCATACTCATCCTTCCATCCAGCAGCTATCAGTCCGGTATTTTCTATAAGCGTTATATCATGCTCAAGTGCCAGTGTCACAACATCAGCATTGCAGCCTTCAACCACTGATCTTGCCTGGCTTCCTGAACCCCCATGCGACTGTATTACCTTTATCTGTTTTCCATAATGATTCATATAATAATCAGCAAATATGTCGTTATACTCCTCATAAAACTCTCTTGTTGGATCATATGAAACATTAGTTATTGTAAGTCCGTCTCTCTTATTTGCACATCCGGAAAGAAAAAATACTGATAATGTAATACATGCCATACCAACCGCTTTTATTGTTTTAATTTTATTATTAAGCTTACTGATATTTATTATCTTCATTATTCATATCTCCTTTCCATATTTTGTATAGCTGTTATTTAATGTTAATTTTAAACCTGTTTTCATATATACATAGTCTGTTAGTATGTTTATTGATTAAAAAATATTGCCAGGCTTCTTTGAGTTGCCTGGCAACCTTTGGAAATTGTATTGTTATATTATACCCATTTCCCTACAAAGTCAATATGTTTATGTGGTTTGTTTTAATTTTATTTAATTTCTGATATTTTGCGTACCATAAATTCTATCATAAACTTATATATTCATGTTAACAGTATCACCTGTAACAATAACAGCAGGTGACTGTATACCTTCTTTAGCAGTTTTTTCTACTATATCTTTAAGTGTACCTCTCACTGCCTTATATGTACCATCAAACCCTCCACTTATAACAGCAGCCGGTGTGTTTTCTGATTTTCCTTCTTTCATAAGGGTATCTGCTATCTCTTTAAGATGTGTAAGTCCCATCAGATATACACATGTTCCATCCATGGCAGCAGAATTTCTGATATCCGCATGCAATGTTTTTTCACCATCTTTTCCATCGCCTGATGTATGTCCTGTTATAATCGAAAAGCTTCTGCTTACATCTCTGTGTGTAACTGGTATTCCTGCCATTGCAGGAACTGCTATCGCAGAACTTATGCCTGGTATTTCCTCTGTTTCTATACCTGCTTCCTTAAGATACTGTATCTCTTCAGCACCCCTTCCAAACACATAAGGATCACCGCCTTTAAGGCGTACCACATATTTTCCTTCATTTGCTTTGGCAAGAAGAAGCTCATTGATATCCTGCTGTGGTGTTGAATGTCTTTCATTTCTTTTACCAACGTATATCTTCTCACAGCTCTCTAAAGCATATTCTAACAGTCTTTCATCTATTAGGTCATCATATACAAGAACCTCTGCTGCCTTGACCGCATTAAGTGCTCTTACGGTTATCAGGTCATATGCACCACAGCCAGCTCCTGCTATCACAACTCTGCCCTTTTTCGTTTCATCAGCCTCGTTTTCTTTAACAGATGCTATTATCTCATCAAGTTCGTCATCATCCAGCTTTCTTCCAAGAACCATGCACCTTCTTGCTGATGCTTTAAATATAGCAGCTCTCTTAGATGAATCTTCCACCTTAGCTTTTATATTTTCCCTTATTGAACACAGATAATCAAGTATCTGCTCTATATCAGGCGGAAGCTCTGATGCTATACGATTTTTTATATCAGCAGCTATATATGGGCTGGCTCCCTGTGTCGATATGCCTATAGACAGATTTCCAGCTTTATACACTGATGGGAATAGAAACTGACAGTTATCCTTATCATCTACAACATTTATAAAAATATGATATTTTCTGCATACACCAGCAACATATGCATTGAATTTTTTATCATCCGTTGCTGCTATACAGAATGAACATCCTTCAAGATCCGAATTAACGAATTCTCTTTCGATGAACTTAACACCCTCTATGCTCTTTATACTGTCACTTATCTTTGTTGCAACCACCGTTATATCAGGCTCATATGCAAGAATCTTTCTTAGCTTATGCTCCGCAATCCTGCCACCACCTATGATTAATCCTTTTTTTCCTTTAATGTCAATAAAAAACGGAAAATATCCCATTTATTTATCCTCCTATAACATTCTGAATTTATTATGTATTATACTTTTACCTTATAACATGTTATTGTTTTAGAATATCTGCAAGCTGCTTGTATGCTGTTCCCCATCTGGCATTAGGTTTAATGTTATATAACTTTTTATCCAGCACATAATATTTTCCTTCTTTCACAGCCCTTAGTGAATTCCATGCTGCATTATCTGTCAATAGATTATTAATGCTCTTCATAGCTGCCTGGGTATCATTCCCCTGCGTTGTAACAAATATATAGTCTGGATCAGCCGCCACTATACCCTCAAGACTTAAATCGTCCAGCATACTTTTATCCGAATCTGCTATATTGACACAGCCAAGATCTGATAGCATCTCACCACACACAGAGCCCGTACTTCCCTTTGCTTTAACACTACTGGCAGCTGTTCTTATAAAAAGCACCTTTGGATGATTATTACCCATTGTACTTTTTATTTCATCTATCTGCTGCTTCACATCCTCACCATTAGTCTTATATAGATCTCTTCTCCCAGTAATCATTGTACAGTGATCAAGCATATTAAGATACTGGGTAAAATTAGAAACATCAAAGTATGCTACTGTTATGCCAGCATTTTCAAGTGTATCCATAAGTGCTATATCAGCCTCAGTATTACAGCTTGCTATGACAAAATCCGGCTGTGAAGCTATAAGCAGTTCTACGTTAGGATTCAGTATGCTTCCAAGATTAATGACTGAATCTGTAAGCTCCAAATCAAAATTCGTCCATGTATCATTGGCAGCTGCAACAAGGCTTCCTCCTGCGGATACCCATATATCAGCAAAGCTTCCTATAAGTGCTGCGGCTCTCTTATGTGAAGTCACTGTTACCTCTCTGCCATAATCATCAGTAAATGTATACGGATTACTTACAGATGCGCCTGCAGTCATATCATACTCTCCTGAATTAACCTTACTATCAGATACTGCTGTTTTAGCACTTCCAGCACCACACCCATACAGTCCTGTTACTATTATTGTTAAAACAGCTGTCGATACAAGTGCTTTAACAATTCTTTTTTTATTTAAAAACATATTTTCACTCTTTCGCTCCTGTTTTTCACTCTTATTTTTCTTTCCAGTTTTACATAATATTTCGTTTAATATTCTGATGCAGCATATTATTTCTAATTGGTAAGATAACTTGATACAGCATACAGCTTCTGCCCATTATACTCAACCTGTGACCATCCTCGTACGCTCATTGCTGTACGTTTTACATATTCTCCATTCTTTATGGATGTAACCACAGTACCCGTATCAGTACTTGGAAGAGTTCTTAAGTTTGTTTCTTCCTTTGCCGTTACATTATCATTATATGGAGAGAATTCCATGCCGTTCACAGAAAAGTTACCATTGGTGTTATCATATGGTTTACTATTAAGATCTGTCGTCAGATAGCTTGATATTGCATAAACTGTTGTTCCATCATATTCAAGCCTTGACCATCCATTATCTCCTATTCCTGTGCGTCTTGCTGTATCGCCGTTATACAATACCGAAGCTAAAGCCCCTCTTATGTCCGGAGAAGTACGAAGATTAGTTTCTTCCTTTGCTGTAACTGTTTCATCAACATTCTTAAACACTATGCCAAGCTCAGCCACATTTATATCATCATGCGGCTTATCAGGATCAAAAGGATCAGCATCTGAATCATAGCTGAAATAAGCTACATTCATATCCACATAGCCTTCTATGCCATCAACTGTTCCTCTGTTCGTATACTGCCACATAGCCACTGTTCCAGTATACGAAGGAGACGTAACCTTAGGATATGCACCTTCGCTATAAGAAGCTATCCATAATGGATACTGTTTTTTTATGTCATCTGTATTCCATAACCTGTTGTCAACAAGTTCATTCTTGCCTGCATACAACATAGCATCATAACCTTCATCAGAAATCGTGCTCATAAATGCAATAGCATTATTGGTTCTGTCCTCATTAGTAATACCATACATTCTGCTTGTCTGGCTTGTAAAATCCTCACAATTATATACGACCGGGTATGTAATGGCATAACCTGCTATATAATCTACAACCCACTCAGCCTCTTCTATTGCCTCAGCCTCATTAACTGCTGTAGAAAAGAAATATACACCTGTTTTAATGCCAGCCGCCTGCGCACTTATAAGATTATATGATGCATACTCATCTTCACATATTGTTCCGTTTATGTCTGTCCGATAGCCTATTCTTATCATGGCATAATCTATACCACTGGCTGCCACCTTCTTCCAGTCTATCGTTCCCTGCCACTTTGAAACATCTATTCCATTAGAATATGAAGCACTATCACCTGGCAGTGATGATACATTTACCTCTTCTCCATAAACAAGATCATCCTGTTTTTCCGGGTCACCATCTGTATCTGATTCATATGACTCTTCACTTTGTGTATTTTCATTTTCAGTTACATCCACGTAATCATTATTCGTAGCTGTATTACTCTGTGCATCATTTAATGAACTATTACTTTTCTTATATTTTACCCCTGATGTAATAAGAATAACGATACATATTATTATTATTACAACCGCTGCCACACCAACAATAATATATTGTCTGTATTTTTTCAGCATTTTCCTGAATTTGTTCTGATTTCTTTTTCTTATTCTTGTCTCCATATACAACTCCCTCAATTATAACTACAATTACAGCTACATTTATATCTCCATTTACAGTTTTATTTACAACTTCATTAATAATACCTGCTTTAAAGTATATCCTAAGCTGCTGTTTTAAAAAAACATATCCCAATTTATTTAAAATAACTGTATTATCTCATTTAGTCAATAATAATTATAATCATTGCCATATTATTTAAGAATTATTTTATATATGTTAATTTATATATTTCATTCAGTCTAATTTAACATAATAAGCATCATATCTTTTGTGATTTTGCACAAAAATATGTTTCATATATAATTCTTGCATACAATGTACTAAATGTGTTAATCTTTGTTAAAGAAATAACAATATGTTCTTTATACTTGTTCAGCTGAATAATACATGTGTTATTACATATTCTATTTTAAATATACAACCTGTTTGTCCTGCAGACATTGCAAACGGCTGTAGCTATAAATAATTACAATGTCTGCAGAAATGAGGATTAGTATGAAAGTAAATAGTAGAAAAGTCGCTGTAATTGGTTGTGGATTTGTTGGTTCTTCTTCTGCATTTGCACTTATGCAGAGTGGGTTATTCTCTGAAATGGTTTTAATAGATGCAGATACTAACCGTGCTGAAGGTGAGGCTATGGATATAAGCCATGGTATTTCTTTTGCACGTCCTATGCAGATATATGCTGGAAACTACGACGATATAGCAGATGCAGCTATTATCGTTATAACAGCTGGTGCAAACCAGAAGCCAGGCGAAACCCGTCTTGACCTTATAAAGAAAAATGCCGCTATTATGAAATCGATTGTTGGTGAAATTAAGAAAAGAGATTTTGGTGGAATTCTTCTCATAGTATCTAACCCTGTTGATATACTTACACTTATCGCTCTTAAAGAATCTGGCTATCCTGCAAACCGTGTAATCGGTTCAGGTACAGTTCTTGACACTGGACGTTTTAAGTATCTTCTTGGTGAACATCTTGATATCGACAGCCGTAGTGTCCATGCATTTATAATCGGTGAACATGGTGACAGTGAACTTGCTGCCTGGAGTAACGCAACAATCGGTGGACTTTCAGTCAATGAATTCTGTGAACTCAGAGGACACTTCAACCACGAAGCATCTATGAAGAGAATATTTGATGATGTTAAAAACAGTGCCTATGAAATAATCGAAAGAAAGCATGCAACATACTATGGAATAGCCATGGCTGTTAAAAGAATATGTGAAGCAATCGTCAGAAATGAAAAGTCCATTCTTCCTGTATCAAGTCTTATGACTGGAGAATATGGCCTTAATGATGTCGTACTAAGTATTCCATCAGTTGTTGGAGAAACAGGTGTTGAAAAGGTTGTTCCTATTGGACTTAACGATGATGAAATGTCTGAGCTGAGAAAATCTGCTGATATTCTTAAAAATATAGCTGCAGATTATATTTCGTAAGAAGCTAATAAAGCAGGGTCACATATTCTTGTGACTCTGCTTTATTATATATAGTTTTGAGGGAGGTAGTAACCTTGTAAGCTTTAATAAATAATACGATATCAGCCTTTAACGCCACCTAATGTAACACCCCGTACTATGAACTTTGACAAACACAGATAAACTATAATAACTGGAAGAATAGCACACCCTAGCATCATGTATACCTTGCCCATATCAAACTTCAGGAAATCTGCACTTCTTAGCTGTGCGATAAGTATAGGCAATGTTTTCTTTGAATCTCTGTTAATAATAAGAGATGGTATAAAGTAATTATTCCATGATGATACAAACGTAAATATCGCCTGTACAGCTATTGCCGGTTTCATAAGAGGAAGAACTATCTGGTTAAATATACGAAACTCATGTGCGCCATCTATTCTTGCTGCTTCTACCAGCTCAATCGGAAGAACACTGTCCATATACTGCTTTATAAAAAAGAATACAACTGGCGATGCAATGGATGGAACAATCAATGGAATAAACGAATTCATAAGTCTCATCCTGCTCATCTGATCAACAAAACCAAGTGCAGATACCTGTGTAGGAACCATCATTATAACCATGATAATTGTAAATGCCAGATTCTTGAATCTGAAATTATATGCATGAATAGCATAAGCTGTTAAAGCTGAAAAATACACAGATAACAATGCAGAGCCACCAGCAACAACAAGACTGTTAAACATACCACTAAGCACAGGAAGATTAGCATCTCCTAAAAGATTCTTTAAGTTGTTAAAAAACGACCTTCCTGGCAGCAAAGAGAATCCCTTCTGTATATCTGGATGTGACCTTGTAGTGTTTATAACCAATACATAAAATGAAAAGAGACAAAGTATAGCTAAGAGTATTAACACTATATAACATAATGTTCTTTGAATATTCAGCACTACTTTGTCTTTTCTATCAGACTTTTTCTTAGTAACCACTGTACTCATAGTTATACCCCCTTACCTGCTGCTTTACTTTCTTTTACTTTTTTTGATTTCTTATATGTAGATGCTCCTGAATCAACCATTCCCTTAGTTACGTATTTAAATACAAACACACTAAGAACCGCTGTTATTATAAAAAGAATCACCGATAATGCTCCCGCCATACCATAATTCTTACTATACAAATGCTTATTCAGATACATTATAACTGTCATACTTGTATCGTTAGGATTACCATTACCATTAGTAAGAATCTGTGGAACATCAAACATCTGGATACCACCTATAAGTGATGTTACAAGTGTATACGCCATAATAGGTTTTATAATAGGAAGTGTAATCTTTCTAAAAATCTGTAATGAGTTCGCACCATCTATTCTTGCTGCCTCGAATATACCTGTATCTATTCCCATAATACCTGCCATAAGAACTATAGTAGTGTTACCAAACCACATAAGGAAATTCATAAGTGCTATAAGTCCTCTTGTTCCTGCAACCTCTGATAAGAATCTATATGTAGGAAGTCCCATTGCATTAAGGAGATTGTTAATAGGACCAATATCTGAGAATATCGTATAAAATAACATCGAAAATGCTGATGCCATAATCAGATTTGGCATATATATAACTGTCTTAAAAAAGCCAGTACATTTCAATCTAAGTCTCAAATCTGTAAACCATGAAGCTAACAGAAGAGAAAATATCATCTGTGGGATAAATCCCATCATCCATATAATAAATGTATTCTTAAGATACATAAGAAGTGGTGTATTAGATAATATTTCTTTATAATTGGCTAAGCCAACAAACTTAGGACCTACCTGCATAAGTCCAACTCTGTAATTTTCAAAAAAGCTGTTATAGAAAGTGGAAATCAGTGGAAACAGCTGAAATATAATATATACAAGGAAAAATGGTATTAAAAATATATATCCCCACTTAGCATAACTGACACATTTAGATTTTTTCTTTTTCATGCCACCCTCCAATTCCTAGTAATAAATATAAGTATAATAATATAATGCCGGTGCCAGTTATACCTGTTTCATACTGGCATCCGGCAGATTAAATTCATATATCTATCACTATGATGTTACACTAATTGCGATTATTTAGATAAGTTAGGATACTTTACATGAGCCTTCTCATAGAAGTTATCTAATGCCTGTTCTTTAGTTACGTGTCCATCGAAGTAATCCTTCATGGCCTTCTGGAATTCCTCGTTAAGTCCCTGGTCATAAGCTGAAATATTCTTCATATTAATCTTAGGAGCAGCCTGTGCGAAAAGCTTAATATGATTCTGTCCACCAAGGAAATCAGACTTGAAATCACTGTTAGCAAGTTCATTCATACCTGATATTGTATTAGTATAATCCTGTGTATCCTTTGTTATCTGGACTTCTGTAGTCTTATCACATGTTAATGTCTTCATTATTTCTTTAATAAGGTTTGGATTATCTGTTCCAGCTGCTGCACAAATCCATGTACCACCCCAGTAGTAACTCTGTGGTCCCTGGCATACTGCATAATCACCATAAATACCATTTCCAACTTCTTCTTTACCACCTTCTGCTACTGGTTTCTCAAGTGAGTTACCAAGAAGTGTAAAGTTAATACCCCATGTTGAATAGAAGAAGCCAAATACCTTACCTTTAGGACCCTGGTCTGATGCCCATGTTGTATCCCAAAGAGATGTCTTGTTATTGTATCCTTTATCTGTAAATGTCTTTGTCTGGTCAACCCATTTCATAATGTTAGGATCAATAACTATCTTGTTATTAGAATCTACCCAAGGAGCTGACACATTGTTAGAAAATACTCTATAGGAATCATCATATCCAGAAAGCATCTTGTAGCCCTTTGCTGCAGCCTTTTCTGCTACTGCGTTAAACTTATCCCATGTAGAAAGAGCTTCCTGAACCTTATCCGGATCATCGGTTCCTAATACATCCTTTGCTACAGAACGTCTATAAGCGAAAAGTCCAGGAGTTGCCTGCCATGTTGTACCCTTCTGATTTCCATTGGAATCTGTGACAATATCCTTTGTATACTGATACTGGTCTGCTACATCATCCTTTGTAAGTCCGATATCATTGATAACATCAAGTGTATAATCACTGTTAACATACTTTAATGCATAATCAGCTTCTATAAGAAAAATATCTATCTTCTCATCTGCTGGCGCATCATTCTGTTTTAATAATGCTGCATCAAGTGCATTCTGATATGCATTATTTTCATTAGGTGTAACTACAAAATTAACCTTTACATCAGATGGAAGCTTTCCTGACTTCTCAAAATATTTAAATCTGTCCTGAAACTCCGTATTCCAGCAATAAATGTTGAGCACTTTTCCCTGAGCACTCTCATCTGTATTAACTTTAGCTGCTGTTGAACTGTTACCAGAATCGCCGCAGCCTGCTAGTGTTCCCATAATCATTGTCGTAGCTAAGAATATGCCTGCTAATTTGCGTTTAATCATAATAATACCTCCTCAAAAACAATATTCCGTAATATGTTCCCCTTAAGCTTAGAACCATCTCTAAACTTATATCCTTCTGACTGTTTCTCCTTCAATAAGCTCTCCACCTACAACAAGTCTTTTAACAATGGCTGTCTTTGGGTTGTTGATGCACTCTATCAGTTCCTTTGCTGCAAGTTTACCAATCTCACCCGTTCCCTGTTTAAGTGTCGTAAGCTTAGGGCTTAGCATCTGTGAAAGCTTTATTCCATCATATCCTATCATGGATAAGTCATCTGGAATCCTCATATCCTTGCTGCGGACTGCATTCACACCGCCGGAATAAGACAAATCATCAGGATAAAATATACATGTTGGTGGATTCTTACAATCCAGTAATTCATATGTATACTTTTCTGCTAAAACTGCATTCAGATATTCCGAAGATTTAATATACTCATCTGGAACATCAACATCAAGTTCATCAAGCGTTCTGTAAAACGACGCCAGTCTTTCTTTAGTTACTTCTGACCCATCCTCGCCATGTATATAAGCAATTCTTCTATGTCCCATCTTATATGCATACAGGACTAACTCTCTCATCCCCCTTATGTTATCTGATACAACGGAAGTACAGTTATTAAACACATAGTCGATAGTCACACAAGGAATTCTGCTGTCAACCAGTTCTTTAACTTCCGGATCATCAAAATCTGCACAGGCTACAACAACACCATCAAAGTTACGATACCTGCAATGCTCAAAATATGTCATGCTCTCATTGTGTGTATTAATAAATGTAATATCATACCCACAGCTTTCTGCTTCAACCTTTACGCCTTCAAGCACTGCCGAGAAATATTCATGTGTCAGACCGCTTTGTGCTCTATCCTTTAACAATACCCCTATATTATATGAGCGGTTTGTCTTTAAAGCCCTTGCGGCTGAATTAGGATAATATCCCATGTCATTGGCTATCTGACATATTCTCTTTCTAGTCTCTTCGCTGATATCGCTTTGATTATTAAGTGCTTTGCTTACTGTAGCAACTGATACATTGCACCTTTCAGCAATATCTTTCATGGAAACCATCGCATCGCCCCTTTACTTATTGTATATCTGTGTTACTTAAAAGTTACTTAATCGTTTTCGTAGCTTTACTATAACACCTTTTATAAATCAGTGCAACATTTTTTTGACATTTTATATATTTTGCCGTAGTTTTTTCATTTTTTTGTGCATTATCACTATTTTTATGTTTTTTATTATTTATTATTGCATTTTGTCCCTCATTTAAATATACTCAAAACAGAAGATAATATTCTATTCATTTTATTTCATATCTGCTTTCAATTATGAATAGACTTTATATATGTTATATTTTACATTTAAAGCCTCTGGCTTTAGTAAAATTTATCATTTTATTTTTATTTTTCGTAATCGTTTTCGTGAATGTATCAGATCGTTTTCGTGAAGGTATCAGATTAAAATCATAAGATATATTAAGAAATGAGGATTGATTATGAAATATGGTTATTTTGATGATATTAACAAAGAATATGTGATCACAACGCCAAAGACTCCTCTGCCATGGATCAACTATCTTGGCTGTGAAGATTTTTTCAGATTAATAAGTAACACTGGTGGAGGATATTGTTTTTATAAAGATGCCAAGCTCATGCGTCTTACAAGATATCGTTATAACAATGCTCCACTTGATAACAATGGCCATTATTATTACATTAAAGAAAACGACACTATATGGAATCCAGGATGGCAGCCATCCCAGACAGAGCTTGATACTTATGAATGCCGTCATGGACTTGGTTACACATGTTATAAAGGAACTAAAAACAATCTTGAGGCTTGTGTAACAACCTTTGTCCCTATAGGTTCTTCCTGTGTACTGACACGTTTATCATTTAAGAACAATTCAGATGCCATTAAGCATTTCAGCGTGTATTCATATGTTGAGTTCTGTTTATGGAATGCTGTTGATGATCTTAATAACTTCCAGCGTAATCTAAGCACTGGTGAAGTCGAGATAGAAAGCTATAAAAGCAACTCCTGCATATACCATAAAACAGAATACCGTGAACGCCGTAACCACTACGCACTATATGCCATGAATACGTCCTGCGATGGTTTTGATACTGCACGTGACAGCTTTCTTGGAACATATGGAACCCCCGCAAAACCAGAAGCTGTAGAAAAGAGCATATCAAACAACTCCATGGCTGATGGATGGTCACCTATCGGCTCCTTTAGAAAAGACATCACACTGTCACCTGGTGATAAAACAAGTCTTATATATATATTAGGTTTTATAGAAAACTCTCCTGATGACAAATGGGAAGCCCTTAATGTCATAAACAAAAAAAATGCACATAAAATGATTGATGCCAATATGTCTGATGATAAATTCAACGCAGCCTTTAATATGTTAAAAGAATACTGGGACAATCTTTTGTCAGGATACAGGCTTGAAACTAAAGATGCAAGGTTATGCCGCATGGTAAATATATGGAATCAGTATCAATGCATGGTAACATTTAATATGTCACGTTCTGCATCATATTTTGAATCTGGAACAGGACGAGGAATGGGATTCCGTGACTCCTGTCAGGATCTGCTTGGATTTGTCCACCTTATACCTGATAAAGCCCGTGAAAGAATAATAGATATAGCATCCACACAGTTTGAAAATGGAAGTGCATATCATCAGTACCAGCCACTTACAAAGCAGGGGAATTCAGATATAGGAAGTGGTTTTAATGATGACCCTTTATGGCTTATAGCATGTACTGCTGCATATATCAAAGAAACCGGTGATTACTCAATACTAGATGTTGATACTCCGTTTGATTGTTGCAAAGAAAACACTGCACCACTTATGGAACACTTAAGAAGATCATTCAACTACACAACAACCCACTTAGGACCACATAAGCTCCCTCTTATAGGAAGGGCTGACTGGAACGACTGTCTGAACCTTAACTGCTTTTCCCTGACTCCTGGTGAATCTTTCCAGACTACCGGTGCATCTGACGGACCTGTTGCTGAATCTGTTTTTATAGCTGGTATGTATGTCCGATATGGTCATGATTATTCGGCTATATGCAGACATTTGCATTTAGATGCGGAAGCTGATGAAACTGACAGACATATAAATGATATGATACATGCCGTTATTGATTATGGATGGGATGGTGAATGGTTTTTACGTGCCTATGATGCTGCCGGAGAAAAAGTTGGCTCACATGAATGTAATGAAGGCCAGATATATATTGAACCTCAGGGATTCTGTGTCATGGCTGGTATCGGAATTAAAGAAGGTCTGGCTGTAAGAGCTCTTAATTCAGTCAAAAACATTCTTGACAGTAAATATGGCATAGTTTTACTCCAGCCTGCATATACAAGCTATCACCCGGAATTAGGTGAAATCTCATCTTATCCTGAAGGCTACAAGGAAAATGCTGGAATATTCTGTCATAACAACCCATGGATATCAATAGCAGAAACTGTAGTTGGACACGGAAACCGTGCATTTGAAGTATACCAAAAAATATGTCCTGCTTATCTTGAGGATATAAGCGATATTCACAAAACAGAAGCTTATGTATACTCCCAGATGATTGCCGGAAAAGATGCCAAAAGATTCGGCGAGGCTAAAAACAGCTGGCTTACCGGTACCGCTGCATGGACCTTCACTAACATATCTCAATACATTCTTGGTATACGTCCTGAGTTTGATGGCTTATGCATAGATCCATGTATACCTGATGATATGGATGGCTTCAAAGTTACACGCCGCTTCAGAAACGCCACATATAACATTACTGTTGATAACACAGCCCATTCGCAAAAAGGTGTTAAACAGCTTATAGTTAACGGAATAAAAATCAATGGTAATATTATTGTATATGATGAAAGCATTAAAGAATACGAAGTAACTGCTATTATGTAAACATTACGGTTTAATGATATCACAGATATGTGATATCATTAAACCGTAATATTTTCCATTAGTATTTATTAATTATCGTTATATTTTTTCCAGTTAATCAGTTATTCATCCCTTATTTCATTCCTTTTTTTCTTCATTTGTTTCTATTTTATGTTCAAGCCTGTTGTTTACCATGTCCCTAAGAAGCTGATAAATTACAGATGTAAGTGGAATAAAGAATATCATACCTATAAGTCCAAAGAACTTACCTCCAAGAAATACTGCCATAAGTGTCAGAAGTGCCGGAAGCCCCACTGAACTTCCAACAACTCTTGGATATATAAACTGTCCCTCTACAAACTGTACAACCTGGAATACAATGACAAACCATACAGTAAGCGCTGGATTCGTAAAGAGCACAAGTACTGCCCCTACAACGCATGCCATAAATGTTCCAATATAAGGCACAAACTGGAATACTGCTGCCATTATACATATCAGTCCTGCATATGGCATACGGCATACACTCAGCGTAATAAACATAAGCACAGCAAGTATACATGATTCCACGCACTGCCCTGTAAGAAAGCTTGCATATGTTTCAGCAAAAAGATTAACAACCTTTTCAACCTTAGATGACACCTTCCTTGTAAACAATGCCTCTATGAGCCTGCCAATCTGTCTTAACAGTCTCTTCTTATCCATAAGAACATAGATTGCTATGATTATAGATATACTTAAATTAAACAGCGATGATCCAATCTGAGGGATTCCTGTAAATACACCTTCAAGCGATGCTATAAGCACGTTTCCGACATTTTTTAATATGCTGTTCCAGTCGATTTTATCAACGTAGTCCTTTATGAGTAAAAGATGCTCACTATGTTTATCAAGCAGCTGTGTAACTGAATTCAGATTATTGTCGAAATTCTTTATAAATCCAGATATAGATTCAATAAGATCTGGTATTACCATCCATATTATAACTACAAATATAAATACAACACCCACAATTGTTATAACAAGGCTTATACCATTACGAGTTTTTTCTTTCTTTAAAAACTTCACCTTGCCAGACATTTTTTCAAAAACCCGCGATAAAGCTTCCATGGGTACATTAAGTATAACTGCTATCATGCAGCCTAAAAATATTGGATTAATTATGTCTAAAAATCTTCCTATACCACCAAATATATTTCCTACGTTAAGCGCAATAGAAAGGCTGACTGCCATAACCATCCCAAATACTATAATATTTCTTATCTTTTCTTTCTTATCCATCAGATATGAACTCCTCTATATAAATAATCGAATGTAACTGCATACATACCTGCAATAAAACAATCTGTTTTTAATTATGTATTATATCTTAAAATATTTCAATACGATTACTAATTATTTATAATTTATTAATTATATGATGCCATAAGTTCATCCAAAAACCTTGACCGCTGATGCCTGCTGCCACTTCCATCAACATATAATATATCCAGTTCATCCCTTGCTCTTGTCATGGCAACATAAAACAATCTTCTTTCCTCTTCATAATCATCCACTTTTCCCATATAAGCATATGGAGTTATCTGCTCATTGGCAGATATTATTATAACCTTTTTCCATTCAAGTCCCTTAGCACCATGAAATGTACCAAGATACAGACCATTTTCCTTATCTACACGCTGTCTGTAATCCTTATTCATTATATAGTTATACCATTCTGACATATTATCAAGCTTCATTGATTCTTTCTTCATCATTTCTGATTGATTCATAATATCATCTTTATCTATGCCAACATATTCTGCATATTCATACATGCTCTCTTCATAACCCATATTGTTATAAATATAATATAGAAATTGTGTCGGATTATCTATACGCGAAAGACTTCTAAAGTCAAGAAACATGTCATTTATTGTATCATTTATCCGCAGACACTCATGTCTTTGGGCATTGGCTGTACATGCCTCATATATTTTATTCCTGTCAAATCCACAGTTTTTTATAAGATTCGACCTGATATATCTTTTAGGTCTGTTAATTATGCGCACAAGGTCGCCATCTTCAGGTATCCCTCTTGATAACCTGTAATATGCAAGCATATCCTTATAACACATACCAAGATGAACATCATCAACTAAATCCCTTGTATAAAAAGGCATACCGATGGTTTCAAGTGTACTTACAAGTACAGCTGCCTCTTTCTTAACCCTGTACAATATTGCCGCTTCACTAAGCTTTCCGCCATTTTTTACATATTCATTTATCAATGATATGACTATATCAGCCTGTGCAGGCTGTGATGAAGCCTCCCGTATATGAATTCTGCCATCTCCCACACGATACGACTTCATATCCTTTATAATTCTTACCTGGTTATTACGTATGATTTTATCTGCACCTGTTATTATATATGGAAAACTTCTGTAATTCGTACCAAGTATTATCTTTTTGGTATCAGGAAAACGTTTAATAAAATCTGGAAATATAGTATCACTTACACCTCTGAAGCCATATATCGACTGGTCATCATCACCGACAACACATATATTTTTCTTTTTGTCGGCTGCCATATATATAACATCTGCCTGTAGAAGTCCTGTATCCTGGAACTCATCAACACATATATAATCAAACACACCCTGCCAGTATTCCAGTTCCTTTTTATTTCTTGCAAGACATTTATGACAATATATGACCATATCCTCAAAATCGAGTTTTTTATTATTTATTTTATATTGTTTATATTGTTCATATACAGCATCAAGATAGCTTTTGTTATCATTACCCATTGGTTTTTCATGGATTTTATCACGTATTCTTCCAAAGCACTGGCATATATTATATCCACTTTCTGCATGCTCTCTTATATATTTAAACGTATTTTCATAATATTCACTCTGTGCTTTTCCAGTTATATATTCTTCACATTTTCTGTAAAATTCATCAAAATCATCCGGAACTCCCAAAGTTCTTTTATAGACAAGTTTTTTATGGAACTCTGTAAAAAACTTAAGCTTATCCTTATCAGAAAGCACCGATTCAGGCTTAAGATTATATGCCCTTACAAGAACCGAATAGCACAATGAATGTATCGTTGAAAAACGTATCCCGGTGTGTCCATATATGTCAACATAACGTTTTTCCATATGTGCTGCCGCAGCCTTTGAAAATGTAAGCACAAGAATTCTTGACGGCTTTACTCCATGTTTTACTATATTATCTGCTCTTGCAACAATAACAGCTGTCTTACCCGAACCAGCTACTGATATTATACACACCTGTCCATCTATACTATTAATAGCTTCAAGCTGTTCTTTACTGTATTCCAATTTTCAATCTCCAAAACTATATATTTTCCTATTTTCTGTATTTCTCATACCACATAAACACCATACTGATAAGAAGTAATATACAAGATACCCATATTGTATGTATTCCCCACGCAACAGAAAGATTACCGCCTATTCCTGCACCAACTGCGAAAAAGAATATTATTCCATAATAATGAAACGCTTTAATAAGAGGTTCCTTCCTTTTTTCCCTTAAAAAAGCAGATAATGCATCTGTACCACTTCTTAAGTTACCTATGCACATTGTACTGGCATATGCAAAACCATTTACCTTTCTGAACGCCTGGACCTGCATGGCACATGAAAATGAAACTAGAACAGTGGCTGCCATATTTAATGAATGAGGAATGAATCCAACTATCGCAAGAATGGCTATTTCTATAAGAATAATAAGCTGTCTCCAATGAATCCTCTTAGCCATTTTATATCTGGCATTAATCTGTTCAGTAACAAGAACGCCAAGACCAAAAGCTAAAAATGGGAGCAGATATTTAATTCCACCTATAAAATTCCCTGCCATGAACTCCTGACTCATAAGTACTACGTTACCAGTCTGGGCATTCGAGAATACCTTATCTCTTGTAAAGTAGGTATAAGCATCCTGAAAGCCTCCTGATACAGCAAGAACTGCACTGTTTAAAAATGATTCTGACATCTGTATCTGTTTATTAGTTTTCACAATAATCCACCTGTTTTCTATATATTTTCAACTGATTATAATAAATCAGACCATATATGTAAAATTTCAAAATAATATAGTCATAATCTCATAATTGTATATAAGACATTTAGCCACGGTATATTACCACAACATCTCCATCCATAATAAATGTATCACCAACTGGTATTATATTCTCATCACCACGCTTTACAAGTGCAATAATAAGATTCTCTGGCAGATTGAGCTCACGTATTGTCCTGTTACACCACGCATCATCCTGTGTAACAACTCTTTCCTCCAGCGAATCATTATCAGAGCTTACATATGCTGGAACACTTAGTATAAGATTATCTCCTCCAAGTATTCTTGTGTTGCCTCTTGTTATTATAGACTCCCTGCCCCTTTTTATCATAAGAGCTATAGCACCTGTAGGCATATGTACCTCACTTATAAGCTTATTTTCCCAGTTATGTCCTTTAGGTATAAACATCCTCATAAGTGTAATGGCCGATTCTTCCTGATAATCATTAAATGTCTTTCTTACATCACTCTTTTCATCTATCATTTTCAGTTTTCTTGAAACTTCTGGAAGCAAAGTTCCCTGGATAGCAACTGAAATAAGCGATATCATAAAAACAATATTAAACAGATCCTTAGACATTTCACTTCCACCTGCCATAACTGATATTGAGAAAACTATTGAAGAAGCTCCCCTTAGTCCCGCCCATGACACAAGCAGACACTGCCTAATAGAACACCTGAATGGAAGAAGAATAGCAAACACCGCAGCAGGTCTTGCAATAAATGTAAGAAATACTGCAATAATAACTGATGTTAATATAGTAGCAGGAAACATATGCGGATATGATAATAAACCAAGCATAAAGAATATGACTATCTGTGCAAGCGTTGTGACACCATCAAAAAAAGGTACTATATTTCCTTTATTCCGTATCTGGCTGTTACCAAGCAATATTCCAAATAAATATATACACAAAAAGCAATTGCCACCAACATACTGGGACAATCCAAGACCAAGAAGCACAACAGCAAGTATAAATATGGTATCAAGACCGTTGGCTATTATATCCGTTTTAGTAAGTACATATATAGCTATAGCTGCCAGAATAACACCAATAAGTGTACCATATACAAGCTGGGCAAATATAGCATATGGTACTGTTGACAGGTTATCTCCATTCAGTATTGATATTCCAATAACTGTAAGCATATAGGCAACCGGATCATTACTACCACTTTCTATTTCTAAAAGCGAAGCAACACCATCTTTAAGATTAAGCTTTTTTCTTCTTAATATAGCAAACACACTAGCCGCATCTGTTGCTGATATAACCGCACCAACAAGAAAACTCTCAGCAAAAGGAAATTTTAATATATAAAAACAAAAAACTGTTGTTAATGCTGATGTTAATAATACACCACAGGTAGATAACAATATCGCTTTAGCAGCAACCGGCTTTGCAGTTTTCCATTTCGTATTAAAACCACCATAAAACATAATAAAACCTAGTGCAATATTACATATATATTCTGTCGCCCTGAAATTATCAAACTCAATTCCAGCTATACCGTCACAACCAAAAAGCATACCAATGCCTATAAAAAGAATAAGTGCTGGCATACCAAATTTACCTGAAAACTTATCTGCTGCAATACATAAAATAAGTACAATGGCTACTAATATTATTTCTAACGTCATACAATCTCCCTTTTCCTTATATAAACACTTTCTAATGCATCATATTTTATACATTGTTTGATAACTTCGTAATAAAGGTTGATTATAACATACAATTTAACATTAAGCCATAATTTCAATATATTTCTTTATAATATCTACTGTTCCATCAACTCCGGCTTTAGTTTCATCTATACACAGATCATAAAAAGCTGCATTGCCCCACTCCTGGTTTGAACAGTATTTATGAAACTCTCTTCTTCTTGAATCAGTTTCGTCAACAACAGCCTTCGCCTTCTTTTCACTAAAATCATGCTTCTTTGCAATATGCCTGATTCTATCTGACTTATCGCCACTTAAAAATATACTGATTTTATCCTGTCTGTCGGAAAAAGCATAGTTAGCACATCTGCCGATGATCACACAGTTCTCATCACCTATAAGAGGATATAATGCCTTTCTGGATTCAGAAAGAAGAATATCTCCTTCATCATCACTTATTGTATGCATAAGTGCATTTACTGGAATCTCTGAAAAAAAATAAGGAAATTTATCATATATCCCCTTTTCTTTTGCAAGCTTTATTATATGTTCTTTATTATAAAAGGAAAGCCCATACTCTTTGGCCAGCTTTAATCCTATTTCATCTCCATGGCAGCCACACTGTCTTGCTATTGTAATAATCATAATAATCCTCCATTCTTGCATACTGTAAGATATAATCTTTTCACATCTGTCTTCACTTTTAGTTCTTAAAGGAAATTAGCAAATACACTCGCCCCTATAACCGTAAGAATGCCTGCTACAGCTATGGAAAGACTGCTCATAGCTCCTTCTATTTCACCCATTTCAATAGCCTTAGCCGTTCCAACTGCATGAGCTGATGTACCTATTGCAACACCTTTAGCTATAGGTTCTGTTATCTTAAATACATTGCATATAAACTCTGCAAGAATATTACCAATAACACCTGTAACAACAATGACCGCTACTGTTATAGTCACATATCCTCCAAGCTCCTCTGATACACCCATTCCGATAGCTGTTGTGATTGACTTTGGAAGCATAGTTACATACTGTTCATGTGTAAGTCCCATAAGCATAGATAAAACAAGCACTGTAAGAAGACTTGTGACCACACCGGATGCTATTCCAAGAATAATAGCAGCAAAATTGCTTTTTAACAGCTGTATCTGTTCATATAAAGGAATTGCCAGGCATACTGTAGCAGGTGTTAAAAGCCAGCTTAGATATTTAGCCCCTGCATTATAGCTTTCATAATCCACCTTTCCAGCTATAAGCACTACCATCGTAACAATGATTGATATAAGTAAAGGATTAAACAACCCTATTTTAAACTTCTTTTTTAGAAATACTCCTGCCATGTATGCTATAAGACTTATAGATACTCCTGCGAATGCTGAATCAAGAAAAAAACTTTCCATTTTAATATATTCTCCTTACATATCATTAAAATTCATCTTTATTTTTACTGTGTTTTACTATATATTGTGTTACATGCCCACTGACTAACATTACTGTAAATATAGCAACAACTGTAATAATGCATACAGGGATAATTACTGGTTTAAGATTAAGCCATGATGACATAAGTCCGACACCTGCTGGAATAAACATCACAGGCATTATTTCTATAAGAAAACTTCCTGCCTCCTTCACTGATTCAAGCTTTATAATACCAGATAAAAGTCCGGCAAATAATATCACCATTCCATAAATACTGGCTGGCACCGGTAAAGGAAGCAGCTTGTTTAGAATTTCTCCGATTAAAGATATAACCAGAATGATTAAGAATTGTTTTAAATATTTCATAATGAATCTCCATCCTTGCGCTGTTTTTTGTATATACGAATTACATAAAAAGCAATTCTTTGTATACATGACGCAAAACCGTCGTTCATTATATAACCAGATATAAATACATATCAAGATGTTTTTATGAAAATACATTAAAAATACAATCCTATGATTTTTTTGCAATAAACTGTGCATATTCAGGGGACATGCTTCTTATCCTTTCAACAACAGCCTTTAACTCCTCAACTACATAATCTGCCTCTTCCTTAGTTAAATCTTCACCTATTGTCATTCTGACAGAGTTTCGTGCAATGTTCTTATCAACTCCTATGGCCGTAAGTACATGCGATGGGTCCACGGAACCTGATGCACATGCCGAGCCTGCTGATACACATATCCCCTTCTGGTCTAACATTATAAGGAGCAGCTCTGAAGCAGCACCTATAAAACTCATATGTATGTTGCCAGGAAGTCTTTTATATCTGTCTCCATTAAGTATTGCATATGGAATATCTGCTGATATTCTTTCTATGATATAATCTCTCATGCCAGATACATATTTCATATTCTTTTCCATATTCATAGCCTCAAGTCTGGCCGCCTCTGCCATACCTATAATTCCAGGAACATTAAGCGTTCCTGCCCTGCGGCTTCTCTCCTGTGAGCCTCCATGAATAAAAGAACCTATCTTTACACTGTTACTGATATACAAAAAGCCTGTTCCCTTAGGTCCATGAAACTTATGTCCGCTTGCGCTAAGCATATCTATATTCATATCCTTAACATTAACAGGAATATGTGCAAATGCCTGAACAGCATCCGTATGGAATATAACTCCTTTTGAATGTGCAGCAGCGCCAAGCTCCTTTATAGGTTCTATAGTACCGATCTCATTATTAGCATACATTATACTTGCAATAATAGTTGTGTCCTTTATAGCTGCACAGAATTCATCTATATCGACCAGTCCATTACTGTCAACGTCAAGATATGTTACTTCATATCCATGCTTTTCAAGCCACTCACATGTATGAAGTATAGCATGATGTTCAATCTTTGTTGTTATTATATGATTACCCTTATCCTTAAAACACTCTGCTGCCGCCTTAAGTGCCCAGTTATCTGATTCACTTCCACCTGCCGTAAAATATATTTCATTTGGCTTATCAGCACCTATTATATCTGCAATCGTTGTTCTTGCATCTTCAACTGCTTTTTTTGACTTCTGTGCAAAATTATATATACTTGACGGATTGGCATAGTTATCTGTAAAAAAGGGCAGCATACTGTTTAAAACCTCAGGTTTTACAGATGTTGTAGCCGCATTATCCATATATATTAATCTATCCATATTAAACCTGCTTTCTCTACATAATTCAGACATTATATAATCACGCCACCACCAAGAACATACTCACCATCGTACAGTACAAGTGCCTGTCCTGGTGTTACTGCGCGCTGTGGTTCATCAAATGTACATTCAAGTGTTTTATCATCTATCATTCTTATCGTACAATCTGCGCCACCATGGCTGTAACGTATCTTTCCCTTTGCCCTTACCTGGCCTTGCAGCTTTTCTATTGACATAAAATTAAGATTGTTTGCATATAATGTTTTAGAGAACACATCATTATTCTCCCCTATTACAACCTCGTTAGTTTCCGGTCTTATTGCCACTACAAACACAGGATGTCCCATAGCCAGACCAAGACCCTTTCTTTGTCCTACTGTATAGTGAATAATACCATTATGCCTGCCTATGACATTACCATTTACGTCAACGAAATTACCTGGAACTGGCTTGTAATCAGTAGTTCTTTCTATATAACCAGCATAATCATTATCAGGGACAAAACATATTTCCATGCTATCTGGTTTATGTGCAACCATCAGATTGTTATCTTCAGCTATTTTACGTACCTGCTCCTTAGTATAATCGCCTATCGGCATAATAGTATGTGCAAGCTGCTCCTGCGTAAGATTATACAGTGCATATGTCTGGTCTTTCTTTGCTGTCACTGAGTTTCTGATGGCATAACGGCCATTATCAAGCTGGCATATTCTTGCATAGTGACCCGTAGCTATGAAATCTGCACCTATTTGAAGACTTCTTTTAAGAAGCGACTCCCATTTAACATATCTGTTGCATGCTATACATGGATTGGGGGTTCTTCCAAGCTTATACTCTTCAACAAAATAATCAATAACATTATCTTTAAACTCATTCTTAAAATTCATAACATAATATGGTATATCAAGCTGGCCTGCAACTCTTCTTGCATCATCAACTGCCTGGATCCCACAGCAGCCATTCTCTGTTGTTTCCACAGAGTCATCCTGCCATATCTGCATTGTAACACCTATAACATCATATCCCTGTTCTTTTAAAAGAAATGCTGCAACAGACGAATCAACGCCGCCCGACATTCCTACTACTACTTTTTTCTTCATATATTATCTCCATATATTTATTATATATTTATTATTTTATTGTTTATATTTTATCATCTTTTACACATACTATGCATTTATGATCAGCTTATCTGCAATACCCTTAATCTCACACCAGTCATCTGCTGAATCCTCATCATATACAGCACACACCTTAAGACCCGCCTCTTTAGCTGCTTTAACACCTCTTAATATATCCTCATAAACCCATGTATCTTCTGAATTCATGCAGGCCTTATCGATAACCTTAAGATAACTGTTTTTATCACTCTTTTTTAAGCCAATATCATATACAGTATATATATCATAAAAGCATTTTCTTATGCCAAGTCTGTCAAGCAGAATCTCTACACTGCTCTTTTCTGAAGCAGTAAATATAACAAGTTTACTTCCGGCCTCGTACTCTCTTCTAACAAGCTCAACCATACCTTCTTTTGCCGGGATATCCGTTGCATAGTGCTTGTTCATGATTTCAACAGCAGCCTTACTTATCTGTTCAAGATCAGTATCTATCCCTAGTACATTTTTAAGATAGCATGCATAATCATTTAAATCCATAACACCTGTAATATCATCAAAATCATCTGGAAGCTCTGCACCTTTATACAATGCATATTCTCTTGCACTATTTTTCCAGAAAGGCATTGAATCAACAAGTGTCCCATCCATATCAAATATTATGTTCTTTTTTTTCGCAAACAACTCCCTTGTCTTTATAAAAAGCTTCCTTGCAGCCTCAGCACAGTCATCAGCTGCAAATATAGCAGATACTACTGCAATACCATCAACTCCTGTATTCTTTAGATAATCACAGTTATCGTAATTGATGCCGCCTATGGCAACTACTGGAATATCCTTCATCATACCTGTCAGCTCTATGAGTGTTTCTTTACTCATATCTTTAGCATCAAGCTTAGTGCTCGTATGAAATACCGCTCCCATCCCTACATAATCGGCACCCATTCTTATAGCATTTTCAGCCTGTTCTTTAGTCTTAACAGTCATGCCGATTATTTTTCCTTCACCAAGGACTGCCCTTGCAGTCTTATAATCAGCATCACTCTGTCCTATATGCACACCATCTGCATCAGCCTCTTTTGCAGCATATATATCATCATCTATTACAAATGGCACACCATATTTTTTAGCAATAGGCTTTATTGCCATCGCTTTCTTTACTATTTCCTCATGTGTGGCATTCTTTTCTCTTAACTGTAAAAATGTAGCTCCGTTTGCAAGAACACTCTCTATAACTGAAAGAAAGTCCTTTCCGTTAAGCCATTGTGTATCTGTAACAGCATAAAGCTGCATATCTTCTCCTGTAACTCTCACAGCAACCTCCTAAACATAATCCGCTATTTGCATATTAGTATAAAATTCTTTGCATTTTTTCGCAACTGTATTTATAATGTGATGTGCAAAAAACAAAATCAAAATAAAATCAAAGGAAAACGAAATTGAAAGGAAATTAAGATTATGACTAAAGATTTAACAAAAGGAAAGATTATGCCTCTTCTTGTAGGATTTACGATTCCTCTTGTTCTTGGAAATCTCTTTCAGCTTACATATAATGCAGTTGACAGTATTATTGTTGGCCAGTTTGTTGGCAAAGAGGCTTTGGCAGCAGTCGGTATATGCAACCCTGTTATGACACTTATGATACTTTTTCTTAATGGATTGTGTATGGGTGCCAGCATACTTATGGGTACACAATATGGTGCAAAGGACTATGATAAACTGCATAGACAGATAAGCACAACTATGCTCTCAGGTGTCATATTTTCCATCATATTAAGCTTAATATGTATTATTTTTTCAGTACCAATACTGCATATACTCCAGGTCGATTCCTCTATAATAAAGCTTACAACCTCATATATGCGTATCATATTCATTGGTCTTGTATTTACATTCCTATACAACTTCTTTTCAAGCACATTAAGAGCTCTTGGTGACAGCCAAACACCTCTGTACTTTCTTATAGCCAGCTCTGTGCTTAATGTGATTGGAGATCTATTCTTTGTAATTGTGCTTAAAATGGGAAGCAACGGATGTGCCATATCTACAGTTATAAGTGAAATGTTTTGCTGTATTTTCTGCATAATATATATCCAGAAAAAAGTCCCAGTTCTTTGTCTTGGCAAAAAATGGCTTGTATTTGACCATTCTCTTCTAAAAAAGACTATAAGCTATGGATGGGTATCTGCTATGCAGCAGGCAACAGTACAGCTTGGTAAAATAGGCATCCAGGCCATAGTAAACACTATGGGCGTATCTGTAGCTGCCGCCTTCGCCGTAGTAAACAGAATAGATGACTTTGCTTATACTCCTGAGCAGAACATCGGGCACGCCATGACAGCTCTTATGGCGCAGAACAAAGGTGCTAAAAAGCAGCAGCGTATGAAAGAAGGCTTCAGATGTGGAATGATACTTGAATTCATATATGGAGTCATTCTGTTTCTCATATGTTTTTTACTGGCACGTCCTCTTATGCTTCTCTTTGTTAAGGATGAAGAAGTTATACTGCATGGTGTAAGATATTTAAGACTTATTTCATTTATGTATATTCTTCCAGCGGCAACTAACGGCATACAGGGTTACTTCCGTGGCATAGGCGACCTTAAGATCACACTACTTAGCAGCTTCATCAATATGGGTGTACGTGTTATTGCTGCTATCCCGCTTGTTCTTATACTTGGCATGGGAATAGAAGCTCTTCCTCTATCTTATCTTGCAGGATGGGTTGGAATGCTTATAGCTGAGCTTCCTCTTCTTATAAAAAATTATCATCAGCTCACCAGAAATGCTACGTCTGAAAATAATAAAGCTGAAAATGACAAAGCATAATTTACTTTTGACACAACATTAAAGATATTATATAATAACAATATCTTTTTGCTGTATACAACAAAAGATGAATAGTGTTTCACTTAACACTATAGTAACAATGACTTAATAAAAAGAACTGCGGTTTCCAATGCATAATGCGTTGAAACCGCAGTTCCTTTTTTCTCTACTTTACATATATATGATGCCCGGGTCAAAAGACCCCGACTTTGATATCTGCGGATTGTTCTGTGCTACGCACTCCCACAATTTAAGATAAATCTTTACGCTCTACAATAAAACATCTTCAAGCTTCAATTTTGGAACATGATGTACATTTTCCTCATCTCTGTAATATTTAAGATTATCTGTACATGACACTTCATCTATAACAACTTCTTCTTTTGGATAACCTAAGGCGATAACAAGTCTTGCACTGAGTTCAGAAGGAATCTCCAGTCTTTTGTTAAGCTCTGGAATATTAACACTTGCAAACATGCAGCCACCCAGTCCCTTTTCTGTAGCTGATAAAAGTATAGTCTGTGCAGCTATACCCTCATCTCTTGGCGCCTGCACATCGACAGGACTGCATATTATAATATATCCTGCCGGCTTTTCTCCTTCTTTAGGACCATCCCAGTCCGTAAGTGCTGCTGCCCACTTTAACGTTGAAAACACCTGTTCATTGTCTGAAGCATCACAAACCACTTTATATCTTAATGGTTGTCTGTTTGCTCCCGATGCAACATTTCTTGCTATATCAACAAGCTCCTCAAGTTCTTTAACACTTACCTTTCTGTCCTGATAGAATCTTCTATACGATCTGTTTTTAAGTACTATTTCTTTAAGTGACATATTATCAGCCTCTTTTCTTAGATTTTATTAATACTATTCTTTATGCTTCTTTTTATCAGCTCCTCATGCAGCATAAACCGTTTCTGTTCAGATGATATGAATCTGTCAGACATGACGAATTCAAAGAATTCATCATATGAAACATACATATAATCCATTGTTTCACCAGGCTGTAATGTAATGCGTTCCTCTTTATCACACAAGTTAATATATCCATGATATATACAATGCTTGTTATGATCAGTATATTCGTAAAGAGCAATCAGTTCTTCCGGTTTACATAGCAATCCAGTTTCTTCATATAACTCCCGTGAAGCTCCTTCATTTGAAGATTCGCCAGCTATTATAGAACCTCCCGTGACTTCCCATTTTAAAGGGTTTGTTTTATTACGTGACCTCTGTGTTATAAGTACTTTTCCATCCTTTGTTACTGTATAAACCATAACTACAACATGATACACTCCGTCTGGCATAGACTTTGCCATACTTCTTCTAACCTCGTATCCAAGCTTGTTTTCCTGTGCATCATAGGCATCCCACATTTCTTCATCTACCATTTCGATAAAGCCATCGTAGTACTGTTCTTTAAAATGCACTATCTCCTCTAACTGCTGCTTATTGTAAAGTATGTTTTCTGGTGCAACTATCCACACTGTATCAGAATCATCTCTTCTCCTTGCAACTGCAATAAGAATGCCTGCATACTCATCAACTGCAACATCAACTCCTACAAGATATGCTCTCTGTTTTTCTTCATGCTTTGAAAGTTCAAGGTCACTTTCATTTACAACATACCCGGCATTAATAGGGTACACCGACGAGGGATTATCTTCATCTGCACTTCCTAACGGATGGTCCACCTTTACCGTAACTAATTTTTCTTTCACCTTTTACCTCTTTCCTTATAGTACCTGATATTTAATATATCATAATTTACTCTTTCTTAATCCACAATTTGTCACAATCCATTATATAAAAACAGCTCTTTCAAGTCTGTAAAAACCTATAATAATGGAGAAATCATATGAAGCATACATGTTCCAAGCTTAAGTGGTCTGATAACATCTACAGCATAATCTGATGTAACCTCATTAGAAATCTCAAAGTTATTCAGCATATCCGCTTTAACCTTTCCTGCAAGCTCTCTGTTATACGTAAACACAGCATTTTCAAAATGCAGGTAAAGGCTTCTGAAATCCATATTAATCGTGCCTACGACACATAATTCGTCATCTGCCACCCACTGCTTTGCATGACAGAAACCAGGTGTATATTCATATATACGCACGCCTGCTGAACATAATGGCTCATAATATGACCTTGTTATCTTATATACCATCTTTTTATCTGGTATCCCTGGTGTTACAATTCTTACATCAACGCCACGCTTCACCGCAAGTCTTAATTCTCTTTCCATTTCATCTGTTATTATAAGATAAGGTGTTGTAATATACACATAATGCTTTGCATTCTTTAATATATTAAGATATACATCTTCACCTATTCTGTCATGTCCTAGAGGATTATCCGAATATGGCTGTACATAACATTCCTGTGATGCTGCATTATAAGTGCCATCTGTTGCATCTATATATTCATCATAAGCCTCCTGTGAATCTGTATGGTCTATAGCATTCCACATGGTAAGAAAACTTGCTGTGAGACTTTTAACCGCATCTCCTGTAAGCTTTACTCCTGTATCCTTCCAGTAACCATATGGATGAGTTATGTTAAAATACTCATCTGCAAGATTATATCCACCAGTAAAACCAACTTTTCCATCTATAACAGTAATCTTCCTGTGATCCCTGTTATTCATAAACATATTGACTATAACCTTAAGCGGATTAAACACCCTGCACTGTATCCCCTCATCTCTCATACGCTTTATGAATTCTTTGTTCAGGAAAAATATGCTTCCAAGATCATCGTAGAATATTCTTACTTCAACTCCATTTTTCGCTTTATCTATAAGAACTTTTTTTAATCTTTCAAAGCTTATCGCATCTTCTATTGCATGATATTCCATAAATATAAACTTTTCAGCCTTTGAAAGCTCCCAAAGCTGTGCTTCGAAGCTTTCCAGAGCAGTATTATAATACTCCATATCAGTATTCTTATATACAGGATATTTAGCTGTATTGCTTATATATCTGCATTGATTTGCTATGCCAAGATCCTTTTGTTCAAGCTCTTTTATAATCTGTTCATCCTGTTTAAGCTTGTTTTTAAGTATATCAGCCTCTATTCCATTGAATCTTCTTCTCATACCCTTTGTAACAATAGAACGTCCAAAAAGAAGATAAATACATATTCCAAAAAAAGGAACAGCTGTTATAACTATCAGCCATGGCATTCTCTGTGCCGAATTAACATGCGTTCCAAACACTTTTAGTGCTATAATAACAGCTATACATGTCATTATAAGTGTTATAGCTGTCGAGTACGTGTTTAACTTCGACATAAGAACTATCATCCAGCCTGTCTGTATAAGTACAAGAAGCGCTATAAGAATAAGTCTTGTTGCGCTATTTTTTATACTGGATTTTCTCTCTGTACGCATATTATGGTTCTGTTTCTGCATATGTCATCTCTCCTATAGCTTTTATGGAAATTCAAGATATCAGTGAAAAAATCTTATACCACTAACATCGTAGTACGTAATTATAACACTAAGTTGCACATCCTGCAAATTGTGTCATATAAAGCTGGTAATATTTTCCTTTCTTAGCAAGAAGATTTGCATGGCTGCCTGTCTCAGCAATCCTTCCCTCATCCATAACAACTATAAGATCTGCATCCTGTATAGTCGAAAGCCTATGGGCTATTATAAGACTTGTCCTGTCCTTCATAAGCTTAACCATAGCATCCTGTATATGCTTTTCAGTTCTTGTATCAACACTAGAAGTCGCCTCATCCAGTATAAGAATCTTAGGCTGTGCAAGAAATGCCCTTGCAATCGAAAGCAGCTGTCTTTGTCCCTGTGATATATTCTCTCCCTCTGACATAAGCTGCGTATCATACCCCTGTGGCATCTTTCTTATCATGCTGTCACAATTACTCATCCTTGCAGCCATATACATCTGTTCATCAGTCGCACTGCTGTTTGAATATCTAAGGTTATTTTCTATTGAATCTGCAAAGAGAACAGTATCCTGAAGTACTATTGCTGTATTCCTTCTTAAGCTGTCACAGTCAATATCCTTTATGTTAACATCGTCTATCAGTATTTCCCCACTATCAACATCATAAAACCTCATAAGCAGATTAACAACGGTTGTCTTGCCACTTCCAGTAGAACCTACAAGTGCAACCTTCTGCCCAGCCTTTACTTCAAGGTTAAAATCATAAAGAACCTGCTTTTCCTTCGTATAAGAAAAATTAACATTTTTAAATCTGATGATTCCCTTTAAATCATCCATATTCTTCTTTCCACTTTTATCCTCAAGTGGTTCATCCATGACTTCAAATACCCTTTCAGCACCTGCAACAGCCGTCTGTATCTGTCCATATATCTGCGCAAGCTCATCTATAGGTCGTCCAAACTGCCTGGCATATACTATAAATGCTGATATAACACCTATTGATATCACATTATTAATGGCAAAATAGCCTCCAAAAGCTGCTATTATAACGAACCCCACATTATTAACGACATTCATGACAGGTCCCATGGATCCACCAAGAATCTCAGCTATTATGCCAACTCTTGTAAGTTCATCAGAAACATTGTCAAAATCATTTACAACTGCATTTTGTCTGTTATACGCAACTACTGTTCTGTAACCTGTTACCATCTCCTCTACATTTCCATTAAGCTGCCCAAGTATCACCTGTCTTTTCTTAAAGAAGATTCGCATTGCCTTTGACAAAAGCTTAGTAGCCACTATAGTTAATATAACTGTCACACATGACAACGCAGCAAGCCGTGGGCATAAAGCTACCATCATTACAACTGTTCCTATCACAGTAAGTATACCTGAAAACAAAGAACTCATAGACTGTGATACCGTAGTTGAAATATTCTCTATATCATTAGTCATTCGGCTCATAATATCACCATGACTGTTAGCATCAAGATATCTTATAGGCAGATTAACTATATTTAAGAACAAATCTTTTCTCATCCTGCTGACTATATTCTGACTTAATACTGCACTTAACTTACTCTGCATATATGTACATATGCTATGTATTATATAAATAATGACCATCACTATAAGTATTGGTGAAAGCATATCCCATTGCCTTCCAGCTATTGCATCTATCGCATTACTCTGAAGTTTTGGCGCATATACTGAACATGCAACCACAACAACAACTGCAAGCATAAGCAAGAACAGCATTTTCTTTTCTGATACGAAATAACCCATGAGCCTTTTTAATGTTTTCTTCCCATTCTGCGGTTTTTCTACTGTCATATTTCTGTTTCCAGGTCTTCTGCCAAAAGCCCTGTAATTATTCATCTGTGCCTGTCTGCTCTCTTCCTGTTTCATACGCAAATCTCCCTATCCATAATATGATTACAGCCTATTTTTTTAACTGTGAATCATATATATCCTTATATATACTGCTTGTTATCATAAGCTGCTCATGACTTCCAACATCTGCCAGCTTTCCATTATCCATAACAACTATCCTGTCCGCATTTTTAACTGATGCTATCCTCTGCGCTATTATAATCTTTGTAATATCTTTTTTATTCTTTCCAAGCTTACTATAGAGTTCTGCTTCTGTTTTTAAATCCAATGCACTTGTCGCATCATCAAATATAAGTATCTCGGCTGGCTTTATGACTGCCCTTGCAATAGCAACCCTCTGTCTTTGTCCTCCTGAAAGGCTGTGTCCACCCTGGCTTACAATTGTCTGCATTCCATCTTTCCTGTTGTTTATAAACTGCGCTGCCTGTGCTGTATCTGCTGCCGCAGCTATATTATCTGGCGTGGCATCTGGCAGCCCCCATGCTATATTGTCAGCTATACTTGCAGTAAATATCTCTGATTTCTGCAGGGAAACTGCTATCTTATCTCTTAATACTTCAAGCTTGTAATCCCTTACATCCACATCATCAACAAGCACTGCACCTTTTGTAACATCATAGAATCTTGGGATAAGGCTTATAAGACTTGTTTTGCCGCATCCTGTAGCACCAAGTATGCCTATTGTTTCACCAGGCGATATGACTAGATTAAAATCCTCTATAACACTGGCACCTTCATTGCCAGGATATGCAAATGATACGTTTCTAAACTCAACTTTACCTTTTACTATAGTTTCACCATCATATGCGCCATCCTTTATAGCCGGTTCACAGTTTAATACCTCCATAATTCTTTTTTGAGATGCTACACCTCTTGATGCCGTCTGGAATATCATAGTCATACGCATAACTGCATTAAGCACCTGTGAGCAGTATGTGATAGCCGCCATAACATTACCTGGCGTTGCACTGCCATCCATAACCTGTATACCTCCAACCTTAATCACTGCGACAACCGACAGGTTAAGAATTATATTCATAACTGGTGTCATATAAGATAGCAGTAAAAGCACATCAAGCTGTGTTCCAACAAGCTCATCATTGGCTTTGTTAAACCTTTCTGTTTCATAGTCTTCTTTTACATATGCTTTTACAACACGCGAACCTGATACATTTTCCTGCATAATATTATTAAGCTTATCAAGCTTTTTTTGCAATATCGTAAACTTCGGATTAGACTTTGCAATAAAATATATAACACATATAACTATAAAAGGGAGTGCGCATGCTATTACAAGTCCGAACTGGATGTTAAGTCCTATCATGCAGACTATACCACCTATAAACAGCATACTTGTACGCACAAATCCTCTCATGCACTGCATCACAAAATTCTGCAGCTGTGTAATATCATTCGTAACCCTTGTTATAAGAGAACCTGTTGAAAACTTATCTGTCTGTTCAAAAGAAAAAGACATAATTCTTTTAAATGTATCTTTTCTTACATCGTTGCCAAACTGCTGTGCTGAAAGGTTGGCAAACACTCCTGACATAACTCCGCATACCCCACCTGCTGCTACTAAAAGCACCATTCTTATACCTGTACCCAGTATGATATCAAGATTTCCAACACCTCCACTGTTAATACCAAGTACACCATCATCTATTATATGGCTCATAAGTTCTGGCTGGATAAGATCCATACTTACTTCACCAATCATAAAAAGTGGTGCAAGCATCGTAAATAACCAGTATTTTTTTAAGTATTTAAGCATATTCTCTCTCCTGTTTCATATAGTCGTTGGCAAAAGCCCCACTGCTATTATACAATAAAAAGCACTGATTGGAAGATTCTTCTTTCCTTCAGTGCTTTCTTATAACTAATGCATTTTATTCTCTTGATTTTTTATATTTTTTCTTCTGTATATACATATTGGCATCAGCTTTTTTTACAATATCCTCGATATTTCTGCCTGCGCCATATGCCTTGCCTATAGAAGCTGATATTTGTATACCATCATACCGATTCTCATTTTTCTTGTCAGCAATGCTGTTATATCTGGCTATAATATCATCAACAATAGTATCATCGTTACCTTCAAGAATAGCAACGAATTCATCACCACCTATCCTATATATCATGCCCGCATTATCAACAGCCTTGATTATTGATGATGCTATTCCCTTTATGAGGACATCTCCACTTTCATGTCCCAGATTATCATTAGTATATTTAAGTCCATTGACATCCCAGAATATAACTGAAATCTCTGGTATATGTGGATAATAAGCTCTTACCATATCAAGATACTTATTCCTGTTGTAAACCTCTGTCATATCGTCTATCTCTGACATATATTTAAGATGTTCTTCATTGGCAGCCTTGTTTGCAATGGTATCTGATATATGTACAACCATAAGTACTACAGCCAAAAGCAGCATAGCTCTTGGCACTATAAAATAAAGCAGAAGCTTTAATGCTGGATTGTCATTGACCGGGGCTGCATTAAATATAGTTCCACCTGCATCCACATATTCTTTTATGGTTCCTCTCGTAAGAACAACCATATTGGCATCACACAAGCCATCATAATAACCTATATACACAGATATGGCCAGCCCTATGACACTAAGAATATAAGTGTAATAAACCATTTTTCTTTGTCCATATTGCAGCGAATATATAACCGGCAGAACAATAAGAAGATACATGTGATATGTAAGAATTGATGACTGCACGAATATAGCAATAACAATTCCAGCCATGGCAAAATACTTTGTAATCTTATTGTCCATGCCAAGTATGCTACATATAACGACTGTAAGCACTGTTACCACAAATGTAAATAAAAGACTCATAGACATAAGTCTGCCTTCTACAGTAAATATTCCTGCACAATTCAAAATCCATGTGATAAATGGAAATATCATTGTAAAAAACTGACATTTGACAGAAAATCTGTTAGCATCTGCTTCATATGCAGTTGCTGAATGCTTTTTATTCCCTACAATATTATATATATTCATACCTACATCTCCAAATATGTTTATTTATCCATTCGTTTATACAGATAACAAAACAATTCCCAACAGTAAATAATAAATATCTGTCATTCTGACTTAATCTATCAATCTTCAAACACCCGCTTTATGCTGTCATAATGCAAAAACTCACCTTTATCTGCTATCTGTTCAATCTCTTCTTTAGTAACAAATCTGTATCCTAACGCCTCTTCTGTCTGAACATGTACATCTTCATCCTTAACATCCTTAATAAACTTGTATACATCTACAAAATAGTTATCTCCTTCGCCAGGATTCTCTCTTTTATATGTAAAAATATATCCACCATCAGCATTGGTCACATCTATGCCTGTTTCTTCAAATACCTCTCTTCTTACAGCCTCCACTGACTCTTCGCCAGCCTGTGCCGCACCTCCTGATACTTCCCACCAGCCTGGTGCCCATGCCTTAGTCATAACTCTCTGCGTTATAAGGAACTTTCCATCAGGTCTTTTAATAACACCAAGTACCGTGAGATGATATTCACCATCCTTTAAGCACCAGTCATTTTTTTTCATAAGTCTGCCTGTCTTTTTCTTATCTGCATCATATATATCCCACATTTCCATAACCATAATCTCCATTTCATCAATAGTATCGTAAGCACTGTGGCAGACATACAAGCCTTACACAAACATATAATACCACGTATTTAATTATATTTATCAATTCATTCTAATAAAAGTGTACTTTATTACTATACTATAATAAAGCACACTTTTCCATTAAATTATTGTTTTTTTATTCATACATTTTTATTCATGCCACTATTTCTGATGAATCTTTACCATATGTGCATATTCACCATCAAGCTTCATAAGCTCCTTATGAGTACCACGTTCCTTAATACCTTCTTCTGTAAGCATAAGTATCTCCTCAGCGTTCTCTATAGTTGTAAGCCTGTGTGCTATGACTAGTGTTGTCCTGTTTTTAGCAAGCTTCTCTAAAGATTCCTGGACTATCTGCTCACTTTCATTATCAAGTGCTGAGGTGGCCTCATCAAATATAAGTATAGGCGGATTCTTAAGAAATACCCTTGCAATAGATAGCCTCTGTTTCTGGCCTCCCGAAAGCTTAACACCTCTTTGTCCAATATCCGTATCATATCCGTTTTCAAATGACTCTATGAACTCATGTGCATTGGCAAGCTTAGCCGCAGCTATAACCTCTTCATCTGTCGCATCAGGTCTTCCATATCTTATATTTTCTTTTATGCTTCCCATAAACAGATAAACATCCTGCTGTACAACACCTATATGGTCTCTTAAGCTTTTTAATGTAACGTCCTTTATATCAGTACCATCTATTCTTATACTTCCACCAGTTGCCTCATAAAACCTTGGTATAAGAGAACATAATGTTGTCTTTCCCACTCCTGATGGACCTACAAGTGCGACATATTCACCAGGTCTTACGTTAAGATTAATACCTGACAGCACCTCGTCACTGCCATCCTTATACTTAAACGATACATTGTCAAATGTTATCTCTCCCTTGACATCTTTAAGTTCTGTCGCATCTGGCTTTTCCTTAATCTCTGGTTCAACCGACAATATCTCAAGAAATCTTTCATATCCGGAATATCCGTTCTGGAACTGCTCTGTAAAGTCGATAAGCACTTTAACCGGCTCTGTAAATATATTGATATACAATAAAAATGTAACAAAATCAGTCAGATTGACCCAGCCCTTTGTTATACCTGCACCGCCAACTGCTATGACTATAACATTAATCATAGTTGTAAATGCTGTAAGACCGGCATTGTATGTTCCCATATAATGATAACTGTTTTTCTTTGCCTCAAGGAAGGCATCATTTCCCTTTTTAAACTTTTCACACTCTATATCCTCATTGGCAAATGATTTTACAACCCTTATACCAGAAAGATTATCTTCTATCTGCGCATTTATCTCCCCTATACGAACTCTGTTTCTTTTAAATGCCGTCTTCATTCTCTTGTTAAGGAAATATGCAAACACAAGCATAACCGGAACAAGGATAAATGCTGCAAGCGTGAGCCTTAAATCTATAGAGCTTAAAATACATAATGCTCCAACTATCTTTATAAGCGATATAGTAATATTCTCCGGACCATGATGTAAAAGCTCTGTTATATCAAACAAATCTGATGTTATTCTTGAAAGCAGCTGTCCTACCTTCTGATCATCATAAAACGAATACGAAAGCTTCTGGTAATGATTAAATATCTCCGCTCTCATATCATACTCAATCTTCGCTCCCATAACATGTCCATAATTGGATATATAATAATTACATCCCCATTGGATAAGCACAAGAATGAAAAGCACTATAACTATAACAGTAATATTCTTTAAAGCTTCATCTACTGACATATATACCACTTTAGATGTTATAAATCTTACTACCAGCGGAATTACAAGTGCCACTGCCGCTGACATCATGGCAAGTATCATATCTAATATAAATGTACCAAGATATGGTTTATAATATCTAACTAACTTTTTCAGATTTTCCTTCATTAGTTTATATCCTCTTTCTTTAAAACTTTGTTCATTATAACACAACTTTCGTATATGTGTAAAAAAGACTTTTGCATTACTACAAAAGTCTTAAACATATAATATAATGATGCCGAGGTCAATAGCCCCCGACTTTGATACCTGCTAATGCTCCGCCTTCATAACCTGTACTGGAACTCCAAGAAGCACCGCCCCACCAAGTATATTGCCAATAGTAACAACAATCATACTTTTTATAACTGCCACTGTTCCAATATTGCCAAGCAGCATATATCCTATAGAAAATGTACTCATATTGGCTATACAATGCTCAAACCCCGCAACTACGAAGGACATTATTATACAAAACATAATAATAAGCTTTCCGCTTTCACTCTTTAGCTTAGTTCCAACAAGCACCGCCATACATACAAGGAAGTTGCAAAGAACCCCCCGGAGTAAAAGCTCTGGCACACCTGCTGATATTTTTGAATATATAAAGCTATTGTAATAATCCACCATTATAGCGTGTGAAGACTTACTATATACAAACATCGCTGATAATAAAAAAGCCCCAACAAAGTTTCCAACATAACTTACAACCCACACTTTAACCATATCCTTAACTGATACAGTTTTATTATACACCCCTACTGCCATAACGAAATTATTACCTGTAAATAACTCACCATTTAAGAATACTACAAGAACTATGGCAAGTGAGAATAAAAACGCCCCTAACAGCTTTCCAAACTGTGGATATGTAGAATACAGCACTGCTGCACTTACATTGGATAATATAGTCGCAACAACTATATAAAATCCCGCCATAACTGCCCTCATAAAGTACTTTCCAAAGTGGTTGTTGCAAAGCTCTGCCTTATTCTTAGCCGCTTCTGCCACTTTCGCAACATCTGTTAATAACATAATATACTTTCCTTTTCTTTCATCATCTTTTATCTTTTTGTCCGTGTCATATTGTATACAGCATACATGACACAGCTTAAAAGGATAGCATAATAACTTATAATTTTCTAGATATATAATGTATTTTTGAAAGTACTTTCCATAAAATATGCTCATTAATATATAAGCTGCTATTTTACTCCTCTATTATAACAACTTCCGCAGTAAACCTGTCCTTTTCTCTTTTTACCATCATACTTCCATTATATTTCTGGACTATGCGATATACATTCTTAAGACCATATCCGTGATTTTTCTTATCTTTTTTTGCCGTTGTAATACTACTAAGTATTCTCCTGTTATGATATTCATATGTATCAGCTTCATTTATTCTGTTACAGTTGTTTGTAACAGTCAGCTTTAACATCCCCTTATTATAACGCATAGTAAGACTGATTAAATTATCATTAAAATTCTCTTTTTTTGTACAATCGCCATTATCAATACCATTACTATAACCACCATATTCATTATTAACAGTATGCTGGTTATTATAGTTATCAACTGCATTATCAAGAAGATTACCTATAATAATAACCATATCATAAGGCTCAAATTCCATATTTTCAGGTATTACAATATTATCCTCAAGTCTTATGCCAAGTTTACCCATAATACTTATCTTATTATTAATAACTGCATCTATCTCGAAATTACCCGTATTTATCTTATTGGATAACTCATATACATCCGCACGCATTGTTTCTATATATTCCTGAAGTTCTTTGGTTCTACCATTTTTAAGAAGGCTTTCTATAACATTTATATGGTTCTTCATATCGTGTCTTATAGCCCTCGTTCTTCTATCGGCTTCCTCTACCACAGTCATCTGTTCCGCATAAAATTCTTTCTGGTTATTAAGTATGTCATTTTCTATATCACGTATCTGCCTTCCTGACACTATCTCAATAGCCGCAGCAAGCACGATATACATACATATAACTATTATTACAAGCACATCATATTGTTTTGTAAAACACCTTATAACTATCATTATTCCCAGTGTATATATAGTAATCATAAATGTATAACCTATCACATATCTGTTGTACTCAGACATCATACTATACAGTCTATAACTGCTATATAAAAGCATTGTATACAGGCACATACCTATAAGTGATTTTTTATCATAGTACCATAACATTTCATTACTTCCTGCTGTTATAAGAAGCATAACAACTATAGCTGTGACAACTGATATTGTATATAGCTTTACAAGATATAAAAAATCTGCCTTATTATATTCAATATAACTATCTTTGGTATCGGCTGTTCCCACACTGCTTTTTGCACTCATTGCAAATGCAAATATAACAAATACTAATACATTGGCTGCAATCAGACACCATAATCCCTTATCAATAATTATTGCATTAGACAGTACAATCACACTTATAATATTAACAAGGATACATCTTACTGCCTTATATTCATAATCACATATTCTATGTACAATCAGATTAATAAACATTAACTGCATTGTAATTAATAAAACTACTGTTATTGCATACATATTTTATCTATCTCACCACGCCTGTTCCTGCTTACTGGTATTTCTTCCCCATTATCAATTATCACCTTTGACGCATATATCTTCCTGACATAATTATAATTAACAATATATGACTTATGCACTCTTATAAAATAATTATCCTTAAGGCTGTCATATATCCTGTCCATACTATCATAAAATGAGTCGTGTCCGCCATCAGCAAACTTAATTATTATCTTCCTGCCACTGCTCATAATATATCTTATATCTGACAGTAATACACGGTTTATTGATGAATTTTTTTCATATGTAAGAACATTATTAAATATTCCAAGCAAATGCACTGCCTTATTAAACACATTTACAAGGTCGTCATACTCAACCGGTTTGATCAGAAAGTCCAGCGGCTGTACCTTAAAAAGTTCCATTGCATATTGTCTTTCTGAAGATATATATATAATCTGTGATATATTATCATTCATAATTTTTCTTATATATACGCCTATATCAATCCCGCTTTTTTCGGGCATACATATATCAAGAATAACAATATCATAATGAACGCCACTGGCAAGCTCTGATATAAGCATTGGTCCATCTGAAAATGTATCTGTATTAATAACCATATTAAAAGAATTGGCGTATCTTATAATCAGTTTTTCTATATGCTCAACTATCTGTTTTTCATCATCACAGACTGCTATCCTCATATTATTCATATTTAATCCCCATTTCTGTGCTTCTTTTGACTGTCTTACATTTATGCAAAAACAGAACTTTTATAATATATCTTTTTGTTTCATATATATGTTACTTACCACATAAGAAATAATGGTAACTATTATAGCATATACGCATATAAATATAACATTATATCCTCCACTTAAGAAATAACTGTATCTTATAAGCATCAACCCATTACCCGGTATAAAAGATGAATCAACAAATATAGCTGCCACAGATAATGCGATTATACTTATATATCCTTCTATCTGTCCAATTACAACCGATATCATAAACTGTAATGTAATAAGCATAACTACCGACATAACCATACTAAATATTACTGCCATTACCGCAAAAAAATTGGTCATCCTATTATAATCATATCTCACAAGATATGCACTGTCATAGCTTGCAAAGCCTGTTTTTCCTCCTGAGATTACAGCCGCCACTAAAAGCAGCTCCATAATTATTATAATTCCGCCAATATACATACCGGAAAGCTTACCAGTAAGCCACACTCTCCTTGACTTTGAAAAACACAACACTACATAATCGTCCTTATCTCCCACATTAATCCCGACAATAAATGCACACATTATAACTATTGCAAGATATGTAACGGGAAGTTCAATCTTTTTATCTGCTGACACATTTTTATCTACAGGCTCAATTCCCTTAAATATATAAAGCATATAATCACCCATCTTTAACGGTTTACCCATATTTTCCTGATAATCTTCATATTCACTCTGCTGTTTTTTAATAGAAGCATTACTGCTGTAATAAGATGAATAACTTCCCTTATAATATACACATACCATTACACCAAGCAATAACGCTATTACATACACCGGTATACTTCTTATTACAACTCTTTTAATATAATATACATATGTATTTCGATATACTTTATCTGATATTATATTCATTGTATAACACCTCCATTAGTGCTTTTTGCATTTCTATATCCAGTCTTTTTTGCCTATAAGTATCTTTGCTGATATGATACATACAACTATGACAATCATCATCACCGATAAAGCAATCAGGCTTTCTGTAGTATCTGTATATATTTTATAAATAAAATACTGCGTTTCCCCATTTATATTAAATATATGTCTGACTGATAATAACACATTTATAATTATACTTATAACCAGTATATAGCTCTTTTTTCTGACTATTAAACTCACTATTATTCCAATTATGTATCTTAAAAATATACTGCATATAAGAATAGCGGCTATCCTTAACACTGTTAATGCTATATGATTATCTGTTTTTCCTGCAAACATATAATAGATACTATTAGGCATATTATAATTGCATAATCTTCCCGATGAATATTGTTCTTTCATTAATGTTCCTGTCAGAACACATACTACAAGTGAAATCATTCCATACAATAAGGACTCTGCTGCTCCGCTTCTTAATATTCTCCATAATATATTTTCACGTTCATTTAATCTCACAATTATATTGGGTGACAGAATATAATCCATATTGATAAGATAAATAATTAAAAATATCTGCGAAGCGGTTATAATATTAATATCAATGCAGACAGAATTAATATATATATCCATATATGAATACATACACATTCCCTGCTGCATATCACAATATTTTCGTGTATATATAACACCGCTGACTGATATAGCAATGATAAATACTAATTGTATAACATATATAATTTTATTTTTGGTACTGTATCCAATCATTTTTATCTACTCATCTCCTGCATACATGGATTATCCAGCTTACATTCTGTTACAATATTTTATTTATTTTATGTCATTGTCAAAATCCCAGACTTTGATGCCTACGAATTGTTTCGTGCTACGCACTCCCACAATTCTACCCAATATTCGCATATCGCGGGATTGTCATCCCACTTTTATGCTCATATTTGGGCGGGTCCCAAGGTCTTTCACCCACTTATGAGCAAGCTCATGTGGGATTAGACCTTTTGACCCTGGCATCTTTATTTTAATTTATCACATTACCATATCTTTATTTTTCACAACAAACGACATCACAACATTCGTTAATAATATAATTATCAGCATTATAAATATATGTTTAAGCCATACATTAATATTAAGTACCTCCAGATAATAAGAATACGCTTTAACCTTTATTCCTAAAACATAAGCATATCTTCTGGACTTTGGAAATATTGCAGTTATCATACACATAGCACTTAAGATTATTGTCGAAAACAGTCTTTTTCCAGACAGCCAGTATATGACATCTGCTGCCATAACAACCATATACAACTGTAACATATTTATAAGCCACACTCTGATTATGACCCACACTATATTAATTGCAGGTATGAGTGTTTCCTGACCTGCCTGAATATCTGTACACTGACTTAACATTATTCCATAATATGTGTTAGTAAAAAATAAATCATCTGATACATTGGCATATATGTTTCCCTTATTCATAATATATGCCAGCACAAAAGACAGTATCATAGACCAAGTAAATGCAACAGAGCATATGATAAGTGACAGTTTCTGCTCATTAAACCACATTCCGGTTCTGCTTTTCTGTTTTATAACACATACATTTCTCATATATATGTCATAATGCATATGTAAAAATACCGAAATAATGACCGGAAGCAGTCCCAGATTGAGCATACTTGATGTACACCACACAACAATTCCATCAAGCGCACAGCTATATATACGGCTCATATTTTCCATCTGATTATATATCATATATGCTGAAACTATAATAGAAACCGATATTATAATATACATAATAAGTACTTCTCTTAACATTATGCCATATAAAGCAATCTGATTATTTTTCACATAAGCTTTTCGCATACACAACATCCCCTTTTTATTGTACTGGCAGTACTTTCATAACCTGATAATTACCAAGTTCTATACTTTGGATATAATAGTCAGTACTATAGTTATTGCATATATATACAAGTATGTACTTTCCAGTTTCGTAAGAATTAAGGCTGATATCTATATCTTTATCATATACTTTTTTATTTAAGGCGGCTGTATAATAATTATTTATATATTCCGGTGTTGTATTTATCCCCTGTTCAAGATTGAATAAATCAGACATTTCAAGATACAACTCTTTATCAGAAGTGTTTGTTATCTCAAGTTCAAGCTCTATGACACTATAATTATCCCTGGGATTATATAACACCTGATATTGTGTATCAGAAGCCTTTTCCTCTTTATAATATTGAATATTATATACATCCTCCTCATGCAGAATACCAAGCTGTCCAATCCTGTCACCCCACTCATCCCTTGTATAATCCGTTGCTGACAGTACCTTTACTGAATAGTCTTTTTTATATAGTGTGTCACTATTTTTAATTATCTTTATATCAGTACTGGGATATGTAATATTTACATAAGCAATTCTTATAGCCATAACAAGAATTACACCAATCATTAATCCAGCAGATATTTTATTAACTGATATTTTTTTATTTTTCATTCTTATAGCACATCCCCTCTGACTCTTATAAAAAACAGCATATTTACAATAAAAAGCCCTGCCAGTTGTATAATAAGTATATTAATATTATTTATATAAACATTATACATATTAGCTAACCCAAGTAATGACATATGTTTAAGTCCCAGACCAATCGTCAAAAATACATGTTCTGAAAAATATAGTATGAAAGGTGTCAATGTTACAGCAAACCAGTTATCTTCTATATATACACAAGTAAGGCATATACACGATAACAGTCCGAATTCCACAAATGTATATATAAGATAAATAATAACGTACAATAAAGGATAATTATAAAATACATTTTCAAAAACATTTCCCGTAACTACAGGATATAATCCCGTAGCACGGACAGGCGTTCCCCATGGAAGAAAGCACATAACTACCATAAGATTAAAAACTAATGGTATAACTGCTACAAGTCCTGCTGATATAAATGTTACTATATATCTTGACATATAATATTTTTTCTTTGTCATACGCACCATAAACTGATTAATAAGTCCACTCTTTTTTTCCTTTAAATATTCTGTAGCATATGGAATGACCGCCAGTATCGGTAATACTGCAATCCATACATTATAAAATGTACTTGATGCGCCATATCTTGGCATCCATATTTCTAGTGGCGTATCTACTTCATTCATCTTATTAATTATCATGGAAGCCATTTCGTCATTATGCATATACTTATACCAGTTAATAGCAATCGTAAATCCCGGAGTATCAATAAATGCAAGTACTGCCATAATGCATCCTAGAAGAATTACTATTACAAACTTCTTATTTATAATTGCTCTTTTTAATTCTATCTTTATTACATTTAACATATTTTCTCCTTATGCGTACAAACATATCGCATCATGATTAACTTATTTTTATTATATAATCTGTATTATATCTCTGTTTTTTATTATATAATTTTTTAATCACAAGTCTTTGTTCATGTTCTTTTTTAATCAGCCACACAGCATTATATGTAACACTTGTACCAGCATCTATGTATATTTCCCCTGTATCTTCATCTGTGACTATATTTTCTATCCTTTTTTCTCTTTCACTGATTATTTTTGATGTATAAAACAGCATATTTTCATCATATTGCCTATAAAGCATTTCCCCATAATTCTCATCCGGCAAATATAAAGATGTACTCCAGTCAATATTATATTCAAGGCTCATATCACTCAGGTTAACTATTCTTTTATGGGCGCCATCATTATATACAGTAATATTAACTATTATATATTCATACCCATCTGGTGCTATATTCCCATTATATTCACTCTGATAATTAACTTTATTTACCTGTCTTTCTTCAATTACATTCTCCACGCTTTCACCGACAACCTTTATACCGGGAGTTTCTACAGCCCTTACATATGAAACCTTTTCACCAATATCTTTTATAAAATATTCTTTAAATATATCATCACTTATAGCCTTCATTCCATCATATAACTCATCTGTATTTTCGCCGTTATACGAAGACGGTAATGTATACTTTTCTTCACCGGTAACATCTTTTCCACCATTATTTACTTTTATAATAATATTCACAATAAGTACAACTACACTAATAAACAGAATTATACTCAAGCCTATTTCTATCCTGTATTTTTTCATTTTACCAGCTCCATTTAATTCACATAAAAAGTCATATATGTTTTAACATTACAATACATTAATACGCTCTAAAATATCCCGTCTGCTCTGTCAAATCATCTTCGACACAATTAGCCCTTAATCCGGCATAATCATATCCCCATTCAACAACAAAATTACTAACACTTGCTACACCATCACCATCTATTCTATAAGTATATCCTCCAGAACAATCTGAACATCCCGAACCTGATGCATTATTAGCCCCCATTGCCTGATAATCCATTGAACCCGAACCTGAGTCCACTACTAATGCTATAGATTTTGTAGTTGATTTTTCCGCAAAATCTGTATAATCATAATCTTCACCATAATATCCATATGTACTAACTGTAAAATTTGTCTTACTGTTTGATGCAAATACAGCTGTGAGTCCAGAGGCTCCTAACATTGTAGCCAATGTTACACCAACTATAATATTTCTTATCTTCTTAACTTTAATCATAAAAACACCTCCGTTTATTAATTGTAACCATATATAACTTTTTATGTTACATAGAAAATAACATAAAAGGACAATAAGAAACGTACAATGTAAAAAATAACCGTTTTTTTGTAAAAAATGACATACCCCGAATATATCCCATCCGGACATATACTCAAAGTATGTCATTTTCACATTTTATATTTTATTGTATTTAATTTGCAAACACTTTTTTAATTCCAGCCTTTGAAACACAGACATATAACGCAGCAAATATCACAACTCCGCTTACTGTCTGGAATATAAGTCCCGGAAGAGCTACTAATGCAGCAGATATGCCATACAGGAATATCCTCACTAATGTATACGCACATATATGGAATATTGCCCCGACACCGACACCAATATATGGCATAATCTTATTATTCTTTCCAAGCTTAACCATAAATAAACCAATAATAAGTGCCCACATACTCTTTATGACAATCGTAGGAAGCACCCACACAGTATAACCGCCTATAAGGTCTGCAAGACCTGCTCCGATAGCACCTGCAAATGCGCCTTTTTTATAACCAAGCATAAACACTGTAAGAAGCATAAAACCATCACCAAAATGATTATATCCGAACGGCGAAGGAATTTTAAAGAAAAATGTTCCTATAAATATAAGTGCCGCCATAAGACCTGTAAGTGTAATATCCTTTGTTTTCATTATCATAGTCCTCTTATCATCTAATTATAATCATACTCCGTACAGGATATATCCACTCATATTCCGCATATATCCTGCACACTTAATAGAGAATGTCTATAGCTACTTAAGATAGCTAATTGTCAATTATACATATATCTGGATATATTAAAATATTCAATACACCGATAATATATAATGCCAACTGGCATTGTCAGTAATGTCAGTTAGCATATATACCTGATATTCAGTTGCACTTTGTTACATAGCTGTCATTATTTTTTACTCGAGATATATAATTATAGCTATTTCAAACTGTCCGTTTTCATATTCTTCAATCATTGAGCCATCATATTTATCAACAATTCTTTTTATATTATTCAAACCATATCCATGATTATCCTTATCGCCTTTCTTACTTATAATATGTCCATCTTCTTTCTTTATACCGCCATCATATAGGTTAGACATAGAAATATGTATCATTCCCGCAGTATATTTAATATTCAGACTTACTTTTGAATTATCTATTGCATTTTCTAAAGCATTATCAAGCAGATTACCAAGTATAATATTCACATCATATATATTTATTTTTAGATTTTCCGGTATTACAACCGATACAACTAACTCAAGACCTTTATTCATATATTTTTCAGCATAGAAATTCAAAATTCCGTCAAATGCTTCATTACATGTATTATATATATTCTGCGCACTTATAATCTCATCACTCATCTGCTGCAAATAATCTTTTGCCTGCTGAACTTTATCTTTCATAAGCAAATCGTTTATCTCTCTTATATGATGTTTCATATCATGCTTTATTGTTCTAATTTTCCTATTATTCTCAATATCATTTCTTATCTGCTGTTCATATATATTCATCTGTTGTTTTAATTCAAGATTTTCCCTTTCATATAAAAAACGGTCAAGCATGGACATATAAAAAATGTACAGCATAAAATAAATACTAATATAATAATACTGATTGTCAGTACTGCACTCCTTGAAACCACCATGTTCTTATACACAACATACAACACCGCAATACTTAATAATGCTGAAAATAATAACAAATACCATTGTCCTGACAAGTCTATCCTGCCATATGGATGAATTTTAAATAATTCCATGGCATAATTAGTTTTAGAAGAAACATATATTATATGCATGGTATCGTTATTTATATCATTACGTATATATTCACCTACATATATTCCATTATAATCCGGCATTTCTATATCAAGAAATAATATGTCCACGTCCATTTTTGCCGGAACATCTCTCATAAAATCTTCTGCGCAATTCCATACATTTAACTGTACATTCAGACCTGCTATCTTAAAATGGTCCATTATAATACTTTCTAATTCTGAACATGTTGAATTCTCATCATCACATATACCTATCTGATAAATCATTCTTTTCTATCCCCTGATTTCATTTTCAATAAAGCCGGCTAATACTAGAATTGCAACAATCATCATTGAAATTACAATTATTCCACTCCAATACTCATTAGCTTTAATTAATAATATCACAAATATTAATACCTCACTACTTAAAAAAAATCTAACTTTTTTGCGAAGATATTTTCTTTCTGACCTTGTTAATTCATTATTAATATTATCAACAGGCGATAACAAAAATATTATAAAGACTGAAATAACACACATCATTATCTGAATACTATTATATACCGTATAATTCTTAATGATAATTAATCCCGATAAATATATAATACACGATAAAACAGCACACACTTTCTGGCTACTTGCATGATAGCCTCCAGCATATTGTCTTAACATAATAATTGATATCAGAAATACAATCCCCAAAGTCATTTTAAAAAATATCAAAAAATACTAGTCGCTCTCTGCTTAACATATTGCCAAAAAATATTTAAGTCTTTGTTTTCATATTTAAGAAATATAAGAGATATAAGTTTTAAAAGCAGCAGTCCGATTACCACACCAATACTGTTAAAGATAACATCATTTATATCTATTATTCTTATAGAAAAACCGCCTTGCACCAAGGCTTCCACGAGCTGTAACATTTCTATTAATATTGAAAAACATACTCCAGAAGCGAACAATCCTCTCTTTGATTTAAACTTATATATAAATTGTACTCCAATTCCATAAGGAATAGTCATTAATATATTTAAAACACTTGTTTTATTTAAACAGTTTTTAAACGGAATAATATTTACTGAGGCAGCTAAATTATTCGGAAAACTAATTCCTATGTAGAATGGAAATAATGTTAATTTTATTACATTTGCAAGATATACAAATGCAATAAAAGAAAAAATAATCCATATTATATCTCTATTCTTAATATACACAATTATATCAACAATAATATATATTACAAATAATATAGCAATAGTTAATAAATCAAAATCAAAAATCATTTATAGCTCCATTAATTATAAATTTTTCCACTTCCGGCAATATCATACCCATCGTCATTAACTTTAAAAATCTGCAAATAATAATTTCCTGAATTTTCTTCCTTCGTAATGATAGAAACCTATCCTTATGATTTCTTCTTTATTATATTAACATAACTATGCATTTTTATTTCATATCAGGTATAACTTACATACAAAAAGGTATAATTTACATTTAAAATAAAAATGTTCTTAATGCCTATATTTCTGACATCAAGAACATTCTTAGTTTATCTTTAATTATTCGTAACCCCCTCTACAATACATACGCATACGTATTAACCTGCAATTCCATATATCATCTCGCTTATACTGGATTTTGGAGATACAGTTTTTTTTACATAATTATCAGTCATTGTACAATATCAGATACAATTTACATATAAAAAGATAGCTTCTATATCTTAATTCCGACATAAAAGCTATCCTTCTTAAATCATATATTATAATTATTCAATTTTATACCGCAAGAGTTTTTTCTAATAATGCATTTGTGCTTAATGAATAGGCAGAACAGCAACATACTTAAACATCATAACAAAGTGGCATATACTTCCTGCCATAACAAAAAGATGAAATATCTCATGTGAACCAAAGTACTTATGGTTAGCATTAAATGCCTTTAACTTAAGCGCATATATAACTCCGCCTATAGTGTATATAATTCCGCCTGCAAGAAGCCACATAAAAGCTGCTTTTGGAAGTGCATTGATAATCTGTGTAAATGATAAAACACATGCCCAGCCCATGATTATATAAAGTGATGATGATATCCATCTTGGGCATGTAACCCAGCACAGCTTAAATATTATGCCTATAACTGCTATTCCCCATACAAGCGCAAGAAGTGCATAACCTGTAGTGTTATGAAGCACAACAAGGCACACAGGTGTATATGAACCTGCAATCATAACTGATATCATACAGTGGTCGAGTTTTTTAAGAATTCTGTTAATCTTTGGTGTTGCATCAACTGTATGATAAGTTGTGCTTGCCGCATATAGAAGAATCATAGTTCCTATAAATATAGACAAAGATATAACGTGTATCATATCCGGTGCTGACAATGCCTTTATGATAAGCGGCGTTGCAGCAAAAAGTGCCATAATCATCGCAATAAAATGTGTAATAGCACTTCCCGGTTCTTTAATCTTCATATGTGAAACATTTTCCTTAAGCTTTTCCATAATAATCCTCCATTCTTGCGTGTGAAAAATCTTATTTTTCACACTATTCTCCAATCCTTTTAAAGAAAATATAAAAGTTTCCTTTACTTCGCTATGTAGTTTTAATTACTACGTATCATTATAATAGCACTGTGTTTTTAAAAATGCAATACTACATATTCCAAAAATATAAAAAAACACAGGTTTTGTTCTATCTATGTATGCATATCTATGTATGCGCGATAGATAAAACAACGCCTGTGTTTTATTATTATGTATTAAACTTTATCCAGTTTTTTTAATAATTATCTTTTTAGAAAATTACTTTATATATTTCTCTATTCTTTCCTTCATCTGCTCTTCACCCATGATATGAACGATAGTCCATAGGTCAGGTGTGTTAGCACGTCCTGTTACGGCTATTCTTACAACCTCAGCTATATCAGATACATTGCCCTTGTAATTCTCTGGGTTGGCCTTGTAAGCCTTCATATCTGATGCAAAGCCATGCTCGTCAGCTATTTCCTTAAGCTTGTTAAACCATGCTGAATTATCATCGTTGTGGTCGTACTTTGAAAGATAAGTCTTTAATATATCGCTTACCATATCCTCATCAAGTCTGAACTCATCTTTTTCATCATTAGAAGCGCCATCAAAGAAATATGCAATAAGTTCAAATATCTGCTTTGCATACATAAAGTCTTTTCTTCTTCTCTTAGCACCAACACCCATATAAAGACGAAGAATCTGTAACATTTTTTCCTTATCTGCAAACCACATATCTACATTTTCAGGTGCATTTTCCTTAGCCCAGTCATATAAGAAATCATATAACTCATCTTCTGAAAGCTTAGATAACTCATTCTTACAAATGTTGTGTAACTTATCCTTATCAAAAAGTGCTCCGGACTGACTCATCTTATCTACAGAGAATGGGAATTCATTAATATCCTTATCAGGGAACTTCTCATGCCACTCCTCAAAGTTAGAGTTAAGAAGTGTAAGAAGATATACCTTCATAGTGTATGGATGATATCCATCCTTTCTATAATAATCAAGCGAAAGCTCTGGGTCCTTTCTCTTTGATAGCTTTCTCTTTCCGCCTGTTTCCTCATCAAACTTCATAAGATGCGCTGTATGTGCGTATGCTGGCATCTTAAAGCCAAGAAGGTGGAATAACTCATAGTGGATAGGAGCTGATGCAAGCCACTCACCACCACGTACAACAACAGTTGTTCTCATAAGATGGTCATCTATCGCATGTGCAAAATGATATGTTGGAATACCATCCTTCTTTAAAAGAACTATATCATGGATATTTTCTGGAAGCTTAATCTCTCCCTTTATTGCATCAACAAATGTAATCTCCTTATCAGGACTTCCCTGAGAACGAAGTCTAAGCACATATGGCTTTCCAGCTTTGATATTAGCCTCTATCTCCTCATATGAAAGATTACGGCAGGTTGCATACTCTCCATAATAGCCTGTAAGCACCTTTTTTTCTTCCTGCTCTGCTCTTACCTTATCAAGCTCTTCCTCTGTACAAAAGCATGGGTAAGCAAGTCCTCTTTCTACAAGGCTCTTGGCATATGAATGATATATTTCAACTCTCTGTCTCTGGAAGTAAGGTCCATACGCATTTCTTGGATCAGAATCATCAAAGCCTGCACCCTCATCGAATTCAATATTGAAATATCTTAATACATTGATGATAGTTTCAACTGCTCCGTCAACCTTTCTCTTCTCGTCAGTATCTTCTATTCTAAGATAGAACACGCCCCCATTCCTATGTGCAATTCTTTCATCTGCAAGTGCACTATAAAGGTTACCAAGATGAATAAAGCCTGTTGGGCTTGGTGCCATACGTGTAACCTCTGCCTTATTTGGAAGCTTTCTATATGGAAACTTTTCCTCGTAATACTCTGGTGTATTAACCACCTCTGGAAACAATAACTCTGCTAACTTCTGGTTATCCATGTTTATCCTCATTTCTGCGCACGTTTTTCTTATATAGAGCTTGTGCCGTGTGCGCACAGACACAAATCCCACGTGTGATAAATAATTTTCCACACTAATCTTGCGCTTGTACTGTTATCTATATTTAAACACAGTATTTTATTTTACACATTTTCTGTTGATTAATCAACCTTTTACCACTTATTTCTTATAACGTCACCCGATTCATATAATATTACAAGCAAGCTTATGTAGGTTTAGACCTTTTGACTCTGGTATCATATATTTAATATATTATATATAGCATAAGCCAGTCCATCATCATCATTAGACAGAGTGACATAATCTGCTGCTTCCTTTAACGCATCACACGCATTGCCCATAGCTACTCCTGCTCCTGCGAATTCTATCATGTCACAATCATTATCCGCATCACCAAATGCTGCTATATTCTTTCTATCAATACCAAGTCTGTCTGCCAGGAACCTGACCCCGGATTTCTTACCAGCATCCTTATATGAAATCTCAATAAGCTGTTTTACTGAACTAGTAATATATATATCTGGATCTTTTTCATATAATTCCTTGATTATCCTATTCTTTAATTCATCATCATCAAGCACAATATCTATACTGTCCAGTTCATGCTTATGCTCATATATAAAGCTTACTATATCCTCTTGAAGAGTTCTTGTACTTCTCACATATTCTATTGCCTTAGGTGTTGCACCAAACTTTACCGGATCAGCCATATACTCCTTAGATGCATATGCCTTTCCCCTTATGAATGCTTCGTAGGTGACCGGATATCCGACAGTATTATTAATTATCCCAGCTACTGAAGATTCCTTAAGCACATATGAATTAAGACATTTCTTATCCTTTATCTCGTATACAGCCGCACCATTGCTTGTTATCGCATATTCTATTCCAGGTATTGTAACAACCTCTGAAGGAAGCGTATCAAACGCCCTTCCACTTGCAATACACACATGTATTCCTTTACTTATAGCATATTCTACTGCCTGTCTGTTAGCCTTAGATATATGTCCATCCGACTTAAGCGTTGTTCTGTCAAGATCAAGTGCAATCAGCTTAACAGGCTCTTTATATACATTAGTATTCATTAATACCTCACTACTTTCCTAATAATCTGTCAAAGGCATACTTTATTATATAGTAAGCTGATTATTTTTCCAATTACTTTTATGTAGAATAAATGTAAAATTTGCAATAAAACTAATATAAAAAGGACCACCGCAAAAAGAATATTCACATAATACATAGAATTGTAAACTTAATTCTAAATATATAATATGCAAATAATTCTTATTGCGATAGTCCTTTATCTATGCCTTCTTACTCCAGAAATCAACTGGCTCATATTCCTGAAGCTTTGCAAGAAACCCTAACCTTTCAAGCTCCTCCTGAATAATATCCAATGTACTCTCATCCTGTGCAGCTATTGTATGATAATGGTATCCTGAGGTTACATTCATAAGAAGTGTTGAACTTCCATTATTGATTTCTTCCATATATGCCTTTATATCACGTCTTGAATGAATATTAAGCTCCGCCTTAACCACACCATATACCTTATGATACACGAAAACATCCTTAACCCATCCGCCCATATCCACTATGGCATTAAGTTCCTTCTCTACATCTGCATTGGTATGCTTAACCTTGACTATTCTTGTATATTCCTTATTTCCTCTTATAACATAACCTCTGTTAGTTGAATATACATCATAAGATGCGGCTCTTATAAGTGCTATGTCCTGCACAATAACCTGACGGCTTACATTAAGCTGATTAGCGAGTGCAACACCTGATACAGGTGTATCACTTCTGCTAAGAATATCTATTATTTTTTCACGTCTTAACTGTCCATTCATAACCTGGCTTCACCCCTGCATTTACTTTACTTATATTAATTCTAACACTTATCGTTGTAGACAGCAAGCCCTATGATCCGCTCTATGCTTTACGCTGTGAACAGCCTGAATCCTGCTATATAACACATATAACATTAGTCAACCGGATGAAGATTCTTAAGCGAAATATCCATTATAGGAGCTGAATGTGTAAGTGCACCACTTGATACATAATTAACTGAAAGCCCTGACAGCTTGGCAAGATTCTCTTTGGTCATATTACCTGATACCTCTACCTCTGCCTTGCCATCTATTATTCTCATAGCCTCAGCCATAGTATCATGGTCCATATTATCAAGCATGATTATATCAGCACCTGCTTCTACAGCGTCCTTAACCATATCAAGTGTTTCAACTTCAACCTCTATCTTTCTTACAAATGGAGCATACTCCTTAGCAAGATTTATTGCCTCTTTAACTCCTCCTGCTGCACCTATATGGTTGTCCTTAAGAAGTACACCATCTGTAAGGTTATATCTGTGATTATTACCACCACCGACTTTAACTGCATACTTTTCAAAAAGTCTGTTGTTAGGTGTTGTCTTTCTTGTGTCAAGAAGCTTAATTCCTGTACCCTCAAGCAGCTTTACTACCTCACTTGTATAAGTAGCTATACCACTCATTCTCTGAAGATAGTTAAGAGCTGTCCTTTCGCCACATAAAAGAACCTTAATATCTCCCCTTACAACTGCAAGAAGCTGTCCTTCCTTTACTCTATCTCCATCAGCCGCCTTAAGTTCAACCTCTGTATTCTCATCTAATAATGTAAACACTCTTTCAAATATCTGAAGTCCGCATATAACTCCATCCTGCTTACATATAAGATTCACCTCTCCCTTTCTGGGAACTGGCATAACACTGTTAGTTGAAACATCCTCACTTGTAATATCCTCTCTTAATGCACTTAATATTAATGGGTCTGCATTTAGTCTTAACGTAACCTGATCAAACATTTTATAATCTCCTCGCTGTATATATTAATAATAAAATTTTATTTCATAATAATCCGTATGATTTATAAATATGTATTATATACCATATTATAATTATCCCAAACTTCTGATCATGCTGTCTTCTTAGCTGCATCAGCTTCGTCTATTTTCTTTCTCACAAGCCCGCTGTAGTACTTATCCAGCTTTTCTTCATTCTGATATTGATTTATATCTGTATTTTTAACATATTCATCGGCAGCAGCATCTAATATATCAGAAAGTTCATGCTCTGTCATATTATGTGCTGCTCTCTTTGCAAACACAAGGCTTTCAAGAAGCGAATTACTTGCAAGTCTGTTTCTTCCATGAACACCATTACATGCTGTTTCACCAACTGCATATAGTCTGTCCATAGAGGTCTTACTTTCGTAGTCTACCTTTATTCCTCCCATAAAGTAATGCTGTGCCGGAACTACTGGTATACACTCCTTAGTAACGTCATACCCCTGTTCTAAGCAATGCTGTACTATATTTGGAAAATGTGTCTTTAGCTCTTCTTCTGGAATTGTACGAAGATCCTCCCACACATAATCTGTCCCATCCTTTTTCATCTGCTCATATATAGCCTTTGTAAGCAAATCTCTTGGAAGAAGCTCATTCACAAAACGATTTCCATTCTTATCATACAGCTTTGCGCCCTCACCTCTTACTGACTCAGATATAAGAAAGCTTCTGTCTTTATCATTCTTTGAATAAAATGTAGTAGGATGTATCTGAACATAATTAATATCCTTTATTGCAACATTATGCTTAATAGCAGCTGCAACTGCATCTCCTGTAAGGTGTCTGAAATTCGTTGAATGACGATATAAGCCTCCTATGCCTCCAGCTGCAAGTACTGTTACATCTGCCTTAACATTTACAATACTGCCATCCTCAAGTCTGATTACAGCACCAAGACATTCATTATCCCTGGATATTATATCTAACATACGCGTATTTTCAAGCAGAACAACATTAGGAAGTTCTCTTACTCTGTCAAGTAAATGACTTGTTATCTCTTTTCCTGTTACATCCTCGTGAAATATGATTCTGTTACTGCTGTGGGCACCTTCCCTTGTATATGAAAGATTACCATTTTCATCCTTCTTAAAGTCTGCTCCTGCAGCTATTAAATCCTTTACAACATCTCTTGATGAACGAATCATTATCTCTACCGATTTCTTATCATTCTCATAATGCCCTGCTTTCATGGTATCTTCAAAATAATTATCATAGTCGGCATCATCCTTTAACATACACATGCCACCCTGTGCAAGAAATGAGTCACTGCTTTCAGCATCTGACTTTGTTATCATAAGTATTTTCTTATCTCTTGGAAGGTTAAGGGCAAGATAAAGTCCTGAACATCCACAACCTACTATTAATACATCTGTTTTCATACTTTTCACTTTATTCTCCATTCTGCCATGTTTTCCATATACTAAGTCTGCTTTCATGACTATGATTATCCGGCAATACTTCTGTTTTTATTTTGCTGCAAGCTCAAGCATCTTGTTAAGAGGCTTCATGGCATAATCCGCAAGCTCTTTATCTACAAACACCTCATTAGTATCATTTTCAAGAACATCTAAAACCTTTTCTAATGTTACCTTCTTCATATTAACGCAGACCTGGTCAGGCTTAACTGTGTAAAGTTTCTTATCAGGTGCTTTCTTTCTTATTTCATTGAACACACCATCAACTGTTCCTATTATGAATTCATCTGCCTCTGTATCCACTACATAATCTATTATTCCTGATGTACTTCCAACATAATCTGCAAGCTCTAACACATCCTCTGTACACTCTGGATGTGCTGCGAACTTAGCCAATGGATGCTCTGCTTTCGCCTTTTCTACCATCTCCTTAGTAATAACTACATGTCTTGGGCAGCAGCCATTATTGAATATAAAATTCTTATCCGGACATTGCTTTGCCACAAAATGTCCTAGATTCCTGTCTGGAATAAAGAATATATTCTTGTTAGGCAGATTCTTTACTATCTTAACTGCATTAGATGATGTAACACATACGTCAGAATATTTCTTCAGTTCTGCTGTTGAGTTAATATAACAGACAACCGCAAGGTCATCATACTCCTCACGAAGCTTAAGTATTTCTTCCTTGTCAGCCATATGTGCCATAGGACAGTCCGCATTCATATCCGGCATAAACACCCTTTTATCCGGATTAAGTATCTTGGCACTTTCCCCCATGAACTCAACACCTGCAAATATAATTCTGTCCTGATCAACCTTTGTAGCCACCTTGCTTAAATAAAATGAATCGCCAATATAATCAGCTATATCCTGTACATCCTCATCTACATAATAATGTGCAAGAATAACTGCATTTTTTTCTTTCTTTAACTTTTCGATATCACTTACTATAGACATATGTATCTCCTTTTTCGATAAATTCCTGTTGTTTATCAAAGTGCTTTTTTTAATGTTCATGATGTATGCCTCAATTAACAACACATTTAAGATTTGAAATTTCATTTACAAATTTTACAAAGTATACTACATAACTTTACATGTGACAAGACAGTTGTAAATATTTTCTGTAAAAATACAATATCAGAATATGTCATAATAAAATGTAGACATTTTAAGAGTAATTTAAAAGATTTTCTATGTAAAAGAGCGGATATGCCTGTAAAACTGCACTTTTACAGCTATAACAGCTTTCACAAACAGCTCAAAAAATGCCAATATTTTCACTAAAAATGTCTACATTTTTATTTTGATAAGTATTTTGGATTTAGGTTATTGACTTATAATCTATGGTAGACTGTTTAAACGCTCTTGCTTCTTCCAATGTTACATCATTAGGAAGACCTTTCGTAAAAATATATAATATTTTTCTATTTGTAAACAAATCGCACGATTTTATCAATACAATAAAACCGTGCGATTATTATTTAAAATTTATTTAACATAATTTACAAATGTTTTTTATAGCCAATAAAATGTCTTATCCCCACACCTTTTTGGCAATTTTCTTAACAAGTCTTAACTTAGCCCACTGCTCGTCTTCTGTAAGCTTGTTTCCTATCTCACAGGATGCAAAGCCACACTGTGGACTTAAGCACAATCTGTCAAGTGGTATATACTTTGCTGCTTCGTTTATTCTGTCAATAATAACCTGCTCATCCTCTAACTCTGGAGACTTTGTTGTTATAAGTCCTAATACGACCTTCTTATCACCTGTAACATTCTTAAGTGGCTCAAAGCCTCCTGAACGCTCATCATCGTACTCCAGATAATATGCGTTAACATTCTCCTTAGCAAAAAGTGTAGCGGCAACCCCCGTATACGCACCGCTGCTTGCATATGTCGAATGGAAATTACCACGGCATACGTGGGTGTTAATCACCAAATCCTCTGGTTTTCCTTCTATTGACTTATTATTGATATCAAGAAGTGTATTCTTAATCTTTTCAAGTCCCGCTGGTGTTGTCCCAAAGAATTTACATGCAGATGGATCTACCACCATTCCCCATGAACAATCATCAAACTGAAGATTACGACAGCCTGCCGCATATACATCCTTTATGAATTCCTTATATCCGTTTGCTATATCCTCTGCCACCTGCTCAGGTGTATCATAGAACTTCTTAGTATTTCCCCAGGCAAAAGGCATAATCATCTGCTCTAAAAACTGCGCTGGTGCTGGTATTGTAAGCTTTGCGACCGTATCCTCATCCTCAAACTGCTGCACGAACTTAAAATGTTCTATAAATGGATGTGTCTTATACACAATTTTTCCTGTAAGATATGTATCATCTATCATAGCAGCTTCTCCGTGGAATGGAAGACCTGTTTCTGTCTTGGAATGGCCTACTCCATCAAATGCCCACATAAAATCAAGATGCCATGTGGCTCTTCTGAACTCTCCATCTGTTATTGCATGAAGTCCAACTTCCTTTTCTTTCTTTATAAGCTCTGTTATCGCCTCATCCTCAACACTTTTTAACTCTTCTGCTGTAATACTGCCAGCCTCATAATCTCTTCTTGCTTTCTTTAAGCTCTCTGGTCTTAAGAAGCTTCCTACGTGATCAAACTTAAATGGTGTACTTGCCATATTATCCAACTCCTGCCTTTCCTTTATCTTGTATATTGTGATTCTTTTTACTAAATATAACTTTATATATTGTCTGAATCTGCAATAGTTTTTCGTTGGACTTAATATAACATCTGACTTACACCTTGTATAATACATAAACTTTTATGTTTGCCATAGTTTAAAGCTATGGCAAAACGCACCTCTTCAACGCCTCCACATATATCTCCCCTAATCGACTAAGGGATATATTCCTATGCGTGATATATCCAATATGCATCCCACCTTCTCCTTCAAGTGGTACTGCTATTATATCTTTTCCATTAAGTTCTTTATCTATAACACCGCTGCATACTGTAAAACCATTTAGTCCAATCAACAGGTTAAAAAGAGTAGCCCTGTCACGGACTCTTATATTCTTTTTCTTTTCTTCAACTGAAAATATTTCCTCAGAATAATAAAATGAATTATGCTCTCCCTGTTCAAATGAAAGATACGGATAATCCTGCAGCTCATTCATTGTAACCTTATTTCTTTCTGCTAAGGGATGTTTACGACTAATGAATACATGTGGCTCTGCCTGCATAAGCTCGTGAAATACAAGCTTGTGCGACTTAATCTCCTTTTCAAGAACAACTCTGTTGAAATCATTCATATAAAGCACGCCTATCTCACTTTTCATCATAGCAACATCCTCAATAATCTCATAAGTCTGTGTTTCCCTCAGACTAAAATCATATTCATCATGTCCGTATTTTTCAATAAGGTCAACAAAGGCATTGACAGCAAAGGAATAATGCTGCGTGGATACACAGAATTCCTGCTTTCCGCCATTTCCTCCCTTATATCTGTCCTCTAAAAGTGTGGCTTGTTCTAATACCTGCCTTGCATAACCTAAGAAATCCTCTCCATCCTTTGAAATATGTATTCCTTTATTGGTCCTGTCAAATATTGTTATATTCATCTCTTTTTCAAGCTCGTGAATTGCATTCGTAAGACTTGGCTGAGATATAAAAAGCCTTGAAGCTGCCTCAGTTATTGTGCCGGTTTCTGCTACCATTATTATATATTTTAATTGTTGTAATGTCATATTAACCACCATTTCCAAATAATTTACCTTGATGCTTTTTCACATACCTGCATTGCCTCATCCAAATTATTACTTAAGTACCGAAAAATAATCTTTATAATTAAACTGCGTAACTATGCTGTTATTATCATGTCACAGCTTTCACGTATTTTGCAAGTATCAAAATACTTTTCTTCTCTTGGAATCCACACACTCTTAAAAGCTTCCAGATTCGCAGGATTACGTGCTTTTAACCGTTCTATTTGCAATTCCTTGGAAACATCCATAAAAACACATAGTTTATAAAAGCTCCTAAGCTTAGGATGGCAGCTATATGAACCTTCTATAACCGTAATCAGCTTACTATTTATCTTCTGTGTTGTCATGTATCTGTCATTATGGCAATCATAAGGTCGGTAAACTGCATTTATTCCTTCTGTCAGGGGAATAAGGATTTCATATGTCAATCTTTGAAAGTCTATATTCCCTCCTGGCTGCTGCATTACAGCTTCCGTTCTTTTCTGCATTGGAAGATAAAAATCATCAATATGTATCACATTACATTCATATTCCTTTTTCAGGCGTTCTGCAAATGTAGTCTTTCCTGCTGCACAGCGTCCATCTATTGCCATAATAAACGGCTGCTTAGATGATATTTCTTTTAATAACACACATAAATCCTCATATTTATTCATATATAATCCTCATCATATCATATGTTACTTTTCTTTTGCGCTCATTATATCACGATTCGTAGCTTTGCTACTCGCCGCTGCTATCGCAGCTATCGTGATCGTCATTCGCCGTTCGCCAGAAATCTGCAAGCAGCTTTCTGGCTCTCTTGCGCTCATTACATCATAATTTTTTCCTATAATACATATATGAGTAAACTGCTGGAAGAATACAAGGAATAACAGCTGCTGCAATGATTATCCATATATTTTTAAGTGGTGATGTAATTATTAGTACTATCCCTCCGATTACCATACATTTTCCGCCAAATCTATGCGTATTGAACCAGTTATCTGCATCGTTTAGTGCCCATGAAACACGAAAACCTATCGTATAGTTCTGCTTAATCTTAGGTATAAAATTACCTAATATAATATATAAGACTCCAATAAGAAGTGAACTAAAAAATCCCATATCCAACTGATATCCAAGATTATATCCATAGACAGCAGTACAGACAGCAATAGATGTTAATGGACATATCCACATAACTATTGAACGCATTTTGCCATTAATATTTTTTGCCTTTGGATCTATAGAGGCTGCTATTATGCATATCAGGTGTACAGCTGATAATATAGCTGGAAGTCCAATAACTGCAAAACCTTTAGATGAATAACCATCTGGCTGGTTATTAGCTCCCCAATGTGTTACGACCGTATCTGGTAACTGATTCCATAACAATAATCCCATAATAATGGGAAGAAGTATTATTCCTAATGTAATTAACAGCATTTTTTTATTTTCTTTAATCATATTATTTTTCTCCTTTAAATTCACTAATCCATAGCATAAGCTCTTCAAGAACAGATGCATTAAGCTCATAATAAATAAACTTTCCTTCACGTTCGTCCCGAATTAAATCAGCCTCCTTTAATACCGATAAATGCCTTGAAATAGCCGCACCAGATACTGAAAAATGATCACTAATCTCTCCTGCCGATAAGCGCGAATGTTTAAGAAGTTTAAGTATCTCACGCCTTGTAGGATCTGCAAGTGCCTGAAGTGTATTCTGTAATGCCAAATTAACACCTCCCTGCTTGATATTTAATATCAACATTTAACATTTAACTTAAATGTTAAATGTATTGTAACACAACCTATAAATATGTCAAGTAAAAAAAGCCAGACCAAAAAACGGTCTGACTGCTGCTATGTATTCATAGCTTCCTTAATTCCAAACACCTTGTCAACCTCTTTCCACCCCTCACATCTTATAAACCTGTCATCAGGAAGTTCTTCACGTATATTCCACGGCCGGTTAAATACTGCAATCCTGCAGCCTTCAAAGTGCGAAACATGCCAAAAAGCAGCCGGCGAATCCTCCACTGCAAAGTCAAAAGACATTCCATATAGCTGCTCTAATGTCAGATTATAAACATAATCCTGCTTACAATTTTCACGCCCATATTTATCCACACAATATAAAGGCACTCTTTCAAGCTTGTGTTCATCAAGCCAGTGCCTTGATGGTTCATATGAATTAAATGGTCTTCCAGTAATAATAAAAACCTCATGTCCCATATCAACCCACTTATTAATCGTCTCTGATGCTCCTGGCGTTTCCTCATAATTCAGAAGATTATCCGGAAAATGTCCTGCTTTCATCAATTCTTCATATTGACTATCCGTTAAATCAAAGGTTTTCTTAAGATTGAAAAACTGCACCTCTCTATATAGCACATCTATGCCAAACATTTGCTTTGCAATTTTTGTGAAAGCAAGTGCAGTTTCACATAATACATCATCAAAATCTATATATATTCTCATCTATTATTTACTCCTGTTGTAGATATGAGCAAGCTCATTTGGGTTTAGACCTCTTGACCCTGATATCATTATATTACTATATTTTAAAAAATCCCTCAAGCAGACATAGTTGTTCTTTCTACTATCTGCTTAAGGGAAATATTAACTGGTATAACATATGTAAAATCTGTTTTTATTATGAACGGTGATGAAGCTCCTGTACAGTCCTGCTTATCTCTTCCCTGACCTTTTCATCCTCCTTAGGAATCTTGTTCAGCTTTTCAAGAAGATCTGCAGTGTTATGCTCACAACCGACTTTTCTTAATGACTCACATGCTGCAAACACAACATCCTCATCATTATCATCAACCAGCCTTAACAAAAGATCAACACTACTGTTATTATCATTAGCTCCTAGTTCCTTTGCAAGTGCAAGCTTTTCTTCCTTTGTGCCATGTACATAATCTGCCAGCACATAAAAATCATTTTTCTTTACAAGATGCTTTATCTTTTCACTAACTGTCTTTTTCTTAAATAACATATTCATTTCCTCGCTTTCATGCTAAAGGTTAAAAACCGCATACCCAAAAAACGATATGTAATAATCAGCCTCTTTCTTATAACTTATTATATTATCGCGTTTAAGATATGTAAAATGTATATTTTATATAACGCTTATATAATATTTACATATACATTTTTTATGGTTATACTAGATCTTGAATAAAGAATTGCATAAATTACAGAACAATGGAGCAATCCTAAATCATGAAAGGACAATAATGCAATGACACTTGACTATTACAGAATATTTTATTATGTGGCCAGATATAAAAGTTTTTCAAAGGCTGCCCAGATTCTTGGCAACAACCAGCCTAATATAACAAGATATATCAATCTTCTTGAACATGAACTTGGATGCAGCTTATGTGTACGAACTCACAAAGGAATATCACTGACTCCTGAAGGCCAATTATTATACGAACACGTTGAAGCTGCCATGTATCAGCTAAAGAATGCACAGGATGCCCTTAAGAAAAAACAGAGCCTTGAAAGCGGAACTATAACTATCGGAGTTAGTGACACTGCACTCAGACTTTATCTCTCAGATAGACTGGAAAATTTTCTTTCTCTATATCCTAATGTAAGGATTAAACTCACTAACAATTTCACCTCTCAGGCCATAACCGCTCTTGAAAATGGATTTGTTGACTTCTGCATTATCACTACACCATTTTCAATAGACAAAACATTTACGCAGAATACTTTATACTCATTTGAGGAAATATTAATAGGTGGGAAAAAATATGCCAACCTTTCAGAGAATATACTTGACATTAATGATTTAAGTTCTTATCCTTATATATCATTAAACGAAGCCTCTGGTTCATATTCACTATATTCAGAATATTTTTATAATAATCATCTGCAATTTGAACCTGAGATGCTTGTATATTCAACTGACCAGATTATCCCTCTTATCCGTGCCAATCTGGGACTTGCCTTCTATCCAAAAGAGCTTGCTGCTGATGAGCTTAACAAAGGAAACATCTATAACATAAAGCTAAATGAACCTGTACCACAAAGGCAGGTGTGCCTTATACAGAACCCTAAAAGAATTCAGAGCATTGCTGTAAAACGCTTTATAGATATATTGCTGCAGTAAGGCAGTGTTTTTATAATCCCATGGGTTATATTACTTGCAGTTACAATCCATGGGAAGCCTTCTGATAGTCTGTAAGCTTTTCATACATCTGCTTTATATATCCATCCTCTTTAGAATTCACAAACACTGTTTTATTGCTGCTTTTTATCATAAGCACCGGAGAATAGCCATCCCATATAAAAAGCATACATTTACCATATGTCCTGCCCTTATAATTACCTATATCATATTCGTTAGTAGAGCCTCCATTAGTTCTTGTAAAGTTATCCTTAGGCATCTCATTAAAAAGCTGCACTTCCTGTATGTCATTTATATTTATACTACATTTATAACCTCCTCCTGCTGCCATAAATGTATCATCTGCTATATAAACATTCATCTTTACATGTATAAATGGAACAAGTACCGCCACAGTAAATATGCATGAAGCTGTTATAACAACAGTAAGTATTCCTACAAGAATCTGTGCGCCTCTGTTCGCATAGTTAAATGCATAATTCATGTCATACATTCTGTTCTTTATAAGCATATGTCTATCATTAGGATTGTAATAAAATCCGTACTTCCAGTATTCATCATCATCTACATACAACGGTGTATCATCGGCTGCCAGTACCTCTGTTCTTTTTCTTCCTGCCACAACGAAAAACACTATCATTATTATACTGCCCGTAAAATTCAGTATTGAATATACAATAATATCAGCTCCATACAAAATACCATGCAGCATATACTCTGTGGCAATATAACTAAATGCTATCGTATTAAACAGGCTCATCACTATAAGTCCAAGTGATACATATCTTTTATATATCTGGTTCATTGTTATATTAACATCAGAATTCTCACTATATACTGTGCGTTCTCTGGAATTAACATATATATTAAATATATACAATACAACCGCCACTACAATTGATACTATAAAATATATATTCATATCTCTGAATAACATATCTGAATGTCTCACAAGAACAACTGGTATATATATAACTGCTGTCAGTACTATAAGCATCCAGTGATACTTCATACTAACAGAGGTCTTTCCATTAGAAGCTGAAAGCCTTGTATCAATATATACTTTTTTCTGTTCCTCAATAAGCCAGCCATTTTTCATCTTAAGCTCATACATTTTCCTATGCCCAGCTATGACAATAAGCTGTATTCCTACGGTATATACGAATATCCACAATATATATATGAATATCGATATAATCATATTCACAACACATATATCACATATTACAATCGATAATACGATATTAATATTGTTAAATACATTAAACTGCTTTTTTGTCCTGCTCATCAAAGAAGTTACTTCTGCATCTTCTTTATTCTCTGCTGGTATATGCACTCCCAGATACATACCAGCCTTATATTCAAAGCTTGACACCATCGTTAATCTCATAATCATTATTATAAATAAATTGGTTACAAAAAACATAACTGCCATAAATATTTCCATATATGCTCCAATCCGCAGCGAAGGAGGATGTTAACCTTTATAGCCGCTGCTTTTTCTTTTACACTCATTATATTATAATTTACTCAGTTATAACTTGCTTCTCTTCTACACATTTCATCTTAGAATATATCTTGTCACACATATTAAGAAAATCTTTTTTATCCATACCTGTTATACTTGCTTCTGCTGACAATAGCTCAAGTTCTGCTTCCAACTTTTCCCGGAACACAATATCCATATCAATATTCTTAGCAACAACAGCACCATGTCTTCTGTCTATATTTATATAGCCTTCTGTCTTTAATATCTGATATGTCTTATTGACTGTCATTGTATTAACGCCTGCATCTTCTGCTAACTGCCTTACTGTTGGAAGACTTTCACCAGGCTTTAACTCACCATGTCCTATTCCCATAACTATCTGGTTACGCAGCTGGACATATATTGGAATACTGCTGTTCATATCTAATTCGATAATCATAATATCACATCCTCTTTAAAATGCATTTTTGTATCATTTGTATTATTCATTATAATACAAATGATATAATTGTCAATAAATTATCATATTTATGTTTTCCAAATCCTCCTCATTTACTCCTGCCTATCCATCCGTCAATAGCATAAAAAGAAAGGTAAGTGTCTGCTTAGCAGCCGCCTACCTTTCTTTTGCATTCATTACTACTTATTTTACTTATCTTCCAGCCAGTTTATCTATAATATTTCTGGCTACATATACACCACTAGCTGAAGCATGTGAAAGTGAATGTGTTACACCACTTCCATCACCAATTATATATAATCCCTTGTATTTAGTTTCAAGATTATTATCAATCTCAACTTCCATATTATAGAACTTGACTTCCACACCATAAAGAAGTGTATCATCATTGGCAGTACCAGGTGCTATCTTATCAAGTGCATATATCATCTCTATGATACCATCAAGAATACGTTTAGGAAGCACCAGGCTTAAATCACCAGGTGTTGCCGCAAGAGTTGGCTTTACAAGTCCTTCCTCTATTCTCTTTTCAGTACTTCTTCTTCCTCTCATAAGGTCGCCGAATCTCTGCACAATAACTCCGCCACCAAGCATATTAGAAAGCCTTGCAATGCTTTCACCATATCCGTTACTATCCTTGAATGGCTCTGAAAAATGCTTTGCAACAAGAAGTGCAAAGTTAGTATTCTCTGTCTGCTTCTCAGCTCCCTCATAGCTATGTCCGTTTACAGTTACTATTCCATTTGTATTTTCATTAACAACGATTCCATTAGGATTCATACAGAAGGTACGGACAAGATCCTCAAACTTTTCTGTTCTGTATACAATCTTGCTTTCATACAACTCATCTGTAAGATGGGCAAATATAACTGCTGGAAGTTCAACACGTACACCAATATCTACACGATTAGACTTTGTTGGAATATCTAAAGCTTTACAGACATTTTCTATCCACTTGCTGCCGCTTCGTCCAACTGAAACGATACACTTGTCACAGTCCATATGCTCATCCTTATAGAATACCCTGTATCCACCATCTATGACCTCAATATTACTTACAGGTGTGTTAAAGTAAAAGTCAATATGTTCTTTCATTTCATCGTACATATTTTTAAGAACAATATAATTAATATCAGTTCCCAGATGTCTTACAGAAGCATCAAGTAACTTTAACTTGTTCTGCATACAAAGTGTCTTAAACTTAGTCCCGGCAGTTGAATACATATGTGTTTCTTCTCCACCATGTGAGGTATTAATAGTATCAACATACTTCATAAGCTCAATAGCCTCATCTTTTCCAATATACTCGTAAAGTGTTCCACCAAAATCATTCGTAATATTATACTTTCCATCAGAAAATGCTCCTGCTCCTCCGAATCCATTCATAATCGCACAGGTTGGACACTTAATACACGATTTAACCTTCCTGCCATCTATAGGACACTTTCTTTTCTCTAATGTGTTACCCTCCTCGAATACAGCCACCTTAAGCTTAGGTGACTTTTTCATAAGCTCATATGCAGAGAATATACCACCTGGTCCTGCTCCTATTATAATTACATCATATTTATCACTCATACTATACCTCATTTCCACATAACTAAACTTTACAATATTAGCTGCAATTAATCTTTTTGCTCCTGTTTTTTTATGGCCTCATTAAGATTATTTTCTATCTTTTCAAGTGTAACACACATGCTTTTAAGCTCATCCTCTGATATATTCTTACAGAATACATCTTCTGCCATATTAAATAACTCCGACACCTTATCTGCCTTTATTTCTCCCTCCTTAGTAAGCTTTATCATCCACGAACGCCGGCACAGAGGATTACTTTCTCTTATTATAAGTCCCATATTCTCCAGTCTGTCAAGTGTTCTTGACATAGTAGTTACATCTATCAGGCAGACATCTGACAGCTCTCTTTGTGTCATCTGTCCACCTTTTTTTAATTCATATAATATTCTTGGCTGTCCCTGTCCTACTGTTAATCCCATATCTATAAAATAAGGTCTTAAAAGTCTTCTTCTTAGCATTTCCACATCAAAAAGATAATGTCTGACCTCTCCATATTTCATACTCTTCCTCATTTCTACGCTTATCCTTGTGCGCATCTACTGCCTGTTTGATAATCCATCAGCTTATAACCAGCCAAAAAATCTTAACTAAGCTCGAACTGTCCTGTATACAACTGATAATATCTGCCTTTTTGTTCAAGCAGCTCATCATGGCTTCCTCTTTCTATAATCTGTCCTTTTTCAAGCACCATTATAGCCTTTGAGTTTCTGACTGTAGATAATCTGTGTGCTATTACAAATACTGTTCTTCCCTCCATGATAGCATCCATGCCTTTTTCTATCAACCCTTCAGTTCTAGTATCAACTGAGCTTGTAGCCTCGTCAAGTATAAGCACTGGTGCCTTTGCTATCGCTGCCCTTGCTATGGCAAGAAGCTGCCTCTGTCCCTGTGATAAGTTGCTTCCATCGGAATAAAGCATGGTATTATATCCATCTGGAAGACGTCTTATGAATGAATCTGCATTGGCTATTAAAGCTGCATTTCTAACCTCTTCATCAGTTGCATCCAGCTTTCCATACCTTATATTATCAGCTATTGTTCCTGTAAACAAATGTGTATCCTGAATAACCATGGCAAGTGATTTTCTTAAGTCATCCTTCTTAATATCCTTTATGTCTATGCCATCATAAGTTATTGTGCCTGACTGTATATCATAGAATCTGTTTATAAGGTTAATGATCGTTGTCTTTCCAGCACCAGTCGAACCAACAAATGCTATTTTCTGGCCTGGCTTCGCATAAAGAGTGACGTCATTTAATATAGTTTTTCCTGGAACATATCCAAACACAACATTTTTAAATCTTACGTCACCACGCAGCTCAACCAGATAAGAATCTGAATTCCAATAAGTATTAAGCTCTGCTGGCACCTTCCATGCAAATACACCCGTATACCCACTACATTCTGTAAGACTTCCATCAGCATTCTTAACTGCGTTACAAAGTGTTACGCTGCCTTCATCAATCTCTGGTTTTTCATCCATCATATCAAATATACGTTCTGCACCTGAAAGTGCTGATAACAGAAAATTGACCTGCTGGGTAAACTGATTAAGCGGCATGGCACTCTGACGTACATATATAAGATATGATGACAGACTTCCAAGATCCATAAGTCCTTTAAGCGTAAATAAACCACCCACACATGCTGATATCGCATAATTAAGATATGACAGGCTTACAATAGTTGGAATCATCATTCCTGCAAAAGCAAGTGCATTAGTAGACTCTTTCCTGAAACTTTCATTCATCTCACAAAACTTCTCAAAATTCTTTTGTTCATGGTTGAACACCTTTTCAACCTTCTGTCCTGCCATCATCTCCTGTACAAAGCCATTAATCTTACCAAGCTCCTCCTGCTGCCTGTTAAAATATTTCTTGCTATGTTTACTGTTAAACTTAATAAAGAAAAACATGATAACAAGAAACACAATAACTATAACTGATAATCTTACACTTAAAACCATCATCATGATAAGAGTGCCAAAAAGCATTATAAAGCTCTGGATTATCATAGCGAAACTGTTATTCATAGCTTCTTGTACAGTATCCACATCATTGGTAAATCTGCTCATAAGCTCACCATGTGTATGAGCGTCAAAATATTTTAAAGGAAGCTTCTGTACATGTGCAAAAAGATCATTTCTTATATCCTGTATAACCTTCTGAGATACCTTTACCATAATGCGGTTATAGCCAAATGTACACAAAGCCCCGCAGGCATACATAACACCCATGGCAATAACTGCCTTAAGAAGTCCTTCCATGTCTCCCGGTACTATAAAATGATTTACAACTGGTTTTACAAGATATGTGCCTGCCACATTTGCTCCTGCACTTATCAGCACAAGCAGTGCAACGAGCATAAACATCCATTTATAATGACCAAGGTAAACAAGCAGATGCTTTATAGCTTTCTTAGTATCCTTAGGTCGTTTATATCCAACATACTTTGCCATTATAAATCTGCTCCTTCCTTTTGTGATTCATATATTTCCTGATATATCTTATTGGTTCTTAATAATTCCTCGTGTGTTCCTATTGCATTTACACAACCCTTATCGAGTATAATTATCTGATCTGCATGCTTAACAGAAGATATCCTCTGTGCAATAACAAGCTTAGTCATATCCGGAAGCTTCTTTGCAAGTTCTTCCCTTATCCGGCCTTCAGTTGCTGTATCCACAGCACTTGTGGAATCATCGAGTATGAGTACCTTCGGTTTCTTTAATATAGCCCTTGCAATACATATACGCTGCTTCTGTCCACCAGAAACATTGACACCTCCTTGTCCCATCTCTGACTCATAGCCTGCCGGAAGCCTGTCTAAGAATTCATCTACACAGGCTATATGACAAGCTTCATCTATCTCTTCCTTCGTTGCATTTTCATTACCCCAGCGAAGGTTTGATATCAGAGAACCAGAAAACAAGGTATTCTTCTGCAGAACAACAGCAATAGCATCACGCAGATGTTTTACTGGATAATTCTTAACATCCACTCCATCTATACGCACCGTTCCCTTAGTGGCATCATATAGTCTTGGAATAAGCTGTACAAGAGTAGTCTTTGAAGAACCTGTCTGTCCTATGATACCTACTGTCTGTCCTGGCTTTATATGAAATGAAACATCTGAAAGTACGTATTCCTTTGCTTCATTTTTATACTTAAACCACACATGGTCAAACTCTATTTCACCATGCTTTACACTTATATCCTGCGAGTTTTCATCAGTAATGTCGATTTTTTCGTCAAGTACCTCGACTATTCTTGTTGCTGATGCTAAAGAACGTGTCATCATAAGGAATACATTTGACATCATCATAAGTGAATTAAGAATAAGCAGAACATAGCTTAAAAAGCTTGTCAGTTCTCCAATCTTAAGCTGTCCGTTATTAATAAGATGTCCACCAACAAAGAGAATCGCAATAATAGTTCCATACATAACGAACTGCATAGCTGGCATGTTAAGTACTGCTATTCCAAATGCCTTTTCAGATTCTGACTTAAGCTTAGCATTAACATCCTTAAACTTATCTACCTCATACTCTCCCCTGACATATGACTTTACAACCCTTACCGCTGTAAGATTCTCCTGTATACTACGATTAACAAGATCTATAGCATTCTGCATCTTTGCGTACAATGGTCTTACATTCATAATAATTATGATAAGCAAGACTGCAAGTATAGGAAGTGCCACAAAGAATACAAGGGCTAGTGTTCTGTTAATAGTAAATGCTATTGACGATGCAAATATAAGCATAACAGGGCTTCTTCCAAAAGGCCTCATACCAGTTGATACTGAATTCTGAATATTGGTAACATCACTTGTAAGACGTGTAACAAGCGACGATACCCTGAAATGATCTATATTAGAAAATGAATAAGACTGAAGCTTTTCATATTCTGCCTTTCTTATATTCGCACCAAGTCCCTGTCCGGCAAGTGCCTGGAATCTGGCGCTCCCTATTCCAAGCACAAGTGCTATGAGCGCACATAAAGCCATCTCAAATCCTTTGACATATATATAATGAGTATCGCCATTGGCCACACCATTATCTATAAGGTCAGCCATGATCATAGGCACCAGAAGTTCAAGCATAGCCTCAACAGCTATACATATAAGTGCCAGATAAGCATATTTTTTATATTGCTTCATATAAGAAAAAATTCTTCTTAGCATTATTAGTCGTACCTCCGATTGTTGTATATGCAACTATTGTAACATCAATTATTGCAATGTCAAGTTTACGATATCTGATTTTTTTATTAGGTTTGCAGCATCAGGTTTGTGATATCAATTTTTGAAATATCAAGTTGTAATATATTATTGACATCTGCATATAAAAATGATAAGGTATAGCCATAATGATTGTTAATTATTTATCAATCTTATTTTATTAGCATAGTTAAATCATGTAATGCTATACAATGTACATTTTATTGTCATCTGATTACTCATAAGATGTATATAATTATCTAAGAAAAGGGGAACTAATCATGAACAAGGAAAAAACTTTAGTTGTCGATAACATCCAGTCTCTTGAAGAGCTTATAAGCTCTGTAAAAGAGGCACAGCGCATCTTTTCGACATATTCACAGGAACAGGTTGATAAGATATTCACCGCTGCCGCCCTCGCTGCTAATAAGGCAAGAATACCTCTTGCCAAGATGGCTGTTAAAGAAACTGGCATGGGAATAGTTGAAGACAAGGTTATCAAGAATCACTATGCTGCAGAGTATATCTACAACGCATACCGTGATACTAAGACATGTGGTGTCATCGAAGAAGATAAAGCCTATGGCATTAAAAAAATCGCAGAACCTATCGGTGTTGTAGCTGCTGTTATTCCTACAACTAATCCAACATCTACCGCTATATTCAAGACTCTTATTTCATTAAAAACCCGTAATGGTATCATCATAAGTCCACACCCACGTGCTAAGGAAAGCACTATAGCTGCTGCTAAGGTTGTACTTGAGGCTGCTGTTGCTGCCGGTGCTCCAGAATGCATAATCGGCTGGGTTGATGTTCCAAGCCTTGAACTTACCAACACTCTTATGAAAGAAGCTGACATAATACTTGCAACTGGTGGTCCTGGCATGGTTAAGGCAGCTTATTCATCTGGAAAGCCTGCACTTGGCGTAGGTGCTGGTAACACTCCAGCTATTATTGACAGTACTGCCGATGTTATACTTGCTGTCAACTCTATTATACATTCCAAGACATTTGATAATGGTATGATATGTGCTTCTGAACAGTCAGTTATTGTCGACTCTTCTGTATACAAGCAGGTTAAGGATGAGTTTGCTAAACGCGGCTGCCACTTCCTTAGTAAGACAGAGCTTGATAAGGTAAGAAAGACCATCATTATCAATGGTTCATTAAATGCCAAGATTGTTGGCCAGAGTGCTTATAATATCGGAAAGCTTTCTGGTATAGAGGTTCCTGAAAGCACAAAGATTCTCATTGGCGAGGTTACATCCGTTGACCTTTCAGAGGAATTCGCACATGAGAAGCTGTCTCCTGTTCTTGCCATGTATAAGGCAAAGGATTTTGATGATGCCATAAGTAAAGCTGAGCGTCTTATAGCCGATGGTGGCTTTGGTCATACTTCTTCTATATATATTAATTCTGCGACTGAAACTGATAAGCTTGCCAGATTCGAGGAAGCTATGAAGACCTGCCGTATTCTTATTAATACACCTTCTTCACAGGGTGGTATTGGTGATCTTTACAACTTTAAGTTAGCACCTTCTCTTACACTTGGCTGTGGTTCATGGGGTGGAAACTCTGTATCTGAAAATGTAGGTGTCAAACACCTTATAAACATAAAGACTGTTGCTGAGAGGAGAGAAAATATGCTGTGGTTTAGAGCCCCTGAAAAGGTATACTTCAAAAAAGGCTGTCTTCCTGTTGCACTTAACGAGGTAAAGACCGTATTAGGAAAGAAGAAAGCATTTATTGTAACAGACCAGTTCCTATACAAGAATGGCTATACTAAGTGCGTTACTGACAAGCTTGATGAACTTGGCATAACACATACAACCTTCTTTAACGTTGCACCAGATCCTACCTTAGAGTGTGCCATTGAGGGAACTAAGGCTATCAACAGCTTTGAACCTGACTGCATCATAGCTATCGGTGGTGGCTCTGCTATGGATGCTGCCAAGATTATGTGGGTTATGTATGAACATCCTGAGGTTGACTTTATGGATATGGCTATGAGATTTATGGATATAAGAAAACGTATATACACATTCCCTAAAATGGGAGAAAAGGCTTACTTTATAGCGATTCCTACTTCCTCTGGTACTGGCTCAGAGGTTACTCCTTTTGCAGTTATTACTGATGAAAAAACTGGCATAAAGTACCCTCTTGCAGATTACGAACTGCTTCCTAAGATGGCCATTATTGATGCTGATATGTGTATGAATCAGCCTAAAGGACTTACAGCCGCATCTGGTATAGATGCACTTACACATGCTCTTGAAGCATATGCTTCTATTATGGCTACAGATTATACTGATGGTCTCGCACTTAAGGCCATGAAGAATATATTTGAATATCTCCCAGCGGCATATGAAAATGGACCTCACGATGCCAAAGCAAGAGAACAGATGGCTACTGCTTCTACTATGGCTGGTATGGCATTTGCCAACGCATTCCTTGGTGTATGCCACTCCATGGCTCACAAGCTTGGCGCTTACCACCATATACCTCACGGCATTGCTAACGCACTTCTTATTACAGATGTAATGCGATTTAATGCCGCAGAAGTCCCAGCTAAGATGGGAACATTCTCACAGTATGCTTATCCTCACTGCAAGGAAAGATATGTTGAATGTGCTAACTTCCTTGGTATTGCCGGCAAGAACGATGATGAGAAGTTTGAGAACTTCTTAAAGGCTATCGAGGAGCTTAAGGATAAGGTTGGAATTAAGAAGACTATAAAAGACTACGGCATTGATGAGAAAGACTTCCTTGCTACACTTGATGAGATGGTTGAAAATGCATTTGATGACCAGTGCACAGGTGCCAATCCAAGATACCCTCTTATGAGCGAAATAAAGGCTATGTATCTTAAGGCTTACTATGGAAAATAGATTACTAGCATAAATTACAAGAATAAATCACTAGAATAAATCACGAAAATAAATTAATGTAAGAATATATTTTCACACGCGGGATTTGTGTCTGTGCGCACCTGGCACAAACCCGTTATGTTCATAAAACGTGCGCAGAAATGAGGATTATTATGAAAAAATGTATATATAAAGGTGCATTAAAGTCAGTCTATGTTGATAAGGATAAGGCTGAGAAGGTATTTGCACTATCTTACAACAAGTCTGATGTATTATATGAAGCACTTAACACTGCAAGAGTTGAAGATACAGGACTTGATATACCACGACTTCTTAATGTATCTGTAGTAGATGGCAAATGGACTATAACAAGCGAATATGCCAAGGGTGAAACACTAAAGGAGCTTTTAGCCAAGCATCCGGAAAATTCTGATGCATATATTGAGGCTATGGTTGATTACCAGATAGCCATAAACAAACACAGCAATCCTCTTCTGGTTGATATGAAAAGCAAGCTTGAGCGTCAGATAAACGAGCTTAATATTCCTGCTGATACAAAATATGAGCTTGAATCAAGACTTTCAGAGCTTCCTTACCATAAAAAGCTATGCCATGGTGATTACTGCCCTGAGAATATAATTGTCCAGACTGACGATAAGAACCAGATTGTTGCTATTACCGCTGTTGACTGGGTACACGCAACTAAGGGTAATGCTTCTGCTGATGCTGCAAACACCTACCTTACACTCAAACTAAGTGATGAAGCACTTGCTGATAAGTACATAACCATGTTCTGTGAGAAAACATCTACAGATAAGCGCTACGTTGATAAATGGATACCTATCGTAGCAGCCGCAAGACTTACTAAGAAAAAGCCTGAGGAAAAGGAAATGCTTGAGGCTATGATTGATATATGCGATTTCCAGTAGTATGTATTATTATTGTTTGATTCACTTATTCTATTATTCAAAGAAAGAATCATAAATAACATTACGAAAAAACAGCTTCTAATATATCAGCATATAATAATTTTAGTAAATAACTTGATAAATAAATTAAACCATGAAGAAACACAGGGGCTTGAGTGCATAGCGCTCAAGCCCCTATTCACTATGTCAATGTACTAATAAATAATCTGGCCTTATATGCAAAATAGTTAATCTGAGTCAAATTTACGCTTCAATATAGTATAGTTATCTATATGAAAAGTCTTTAAACTATCTAATCAATATTTCTGACATCTTATTAAATCTGCATATCAGTCAGACACATTTATTACTAAAAACATTTAATTAATGAAACTTACTTAAAAAACAATCAAACACTCCCTACAGGCTTTGTCTTACATTTGCTGCGGCAGCAACCATATTCTTAAGGCTCTCCTCTGTTTCCCAAACGCCTCTTGTCTTAAGTCCACAGTCCGGATTAACCCATAGCTTAGCTACATCAATCTTAGTAAGCATAAGCTGTATTGTCTGTGTCAGTTCCTCTACCGAAGGAACCCTTGGTGAATGTATGTCATATACTCCTGGTCCAACCTCTGTCTCGAATTCATTCTCGCGTAAGGCATCCAGAATCTGAAGTTCTGAGCGTGATGCCTCAAACGTAATTACGTCTGCATCCATATCATCTATAGCTGGAATAATATCCGTAAATTCACTATAACACATATGTGTATGAATCTGTGTTTCAGGTTTTACTCCACTTGCCGTAAGCCTGAAGGCTGGTATTGCAAAATCAAGATATTCTGAATTCCAGTCAGATTTTCTTAATGGAAGCTTCTCTCTTAGTGCTGCTTCATCTATCTGGATAATCTTAATTCCATTAGCTTCAAGATCCAGCACCTCATCTCTTATTGCAAGTGCAATCTGTGATATAGCTTCCTTTATAGTAATATCCTCTCTTGGGAATGACCAGTTAAGTATTGTTACAGGTCCTGTAAGCATGCCCTTCATAAGCTTATCTGTAAGTGACTGTGCATATACTGACCAATCCACAGTAATTGGCTTCTTGCGGTATACATCTCCCCATATTACAGGAGGTTTAACACATCTTGTACCGTAAGATTGTACCCAGGCTTTTTCTGTAAATATAAAGCCTCCAAGCGACTCGCCAAAATATTCAACCATATCATTTCTTTCAAATTCACCATGCACAAGTACATCAAGTCCAATTTCTTCCTGCCATTTTACGCATTCAGCAATCTTTCTTTTATTGAATTCTTCATATTCCTGTTTTGTAATCTTTCCTTTACGAAAAGCAGAACGGTTGGCCTTTACATCCTTCGTCTGCGGAAATGAGCCTATCGTAGTTGTAGGAAGTTCTGGTAAAGCAAACAGCTTTTTTTGTATTCTCTGTCTTTCATTTCTTGCTGGAAATCTTATGTAATCCTGTTCCTTAACCTCTGATAATCTCTTCTTTACCATTTCATTATTGCAGTCCCTTACGCTTGAAAAAAGCTGTTTGTTGGCATTTAAATATTCTTGAGCGGTTATGTCTCCACTTAATGTAGATTCACTTATTTTACTTATTTCCTTCAGTTCTGTAAGCTTTTCTTCTGCAAATGCAAAATAATCAAGATATACAGCAGATAATTTAGTTTCATTTTTTAATGTATATGGAACGTGCTGTAAAGAACAAGAAGTTGATAATACAACATTTATGCCTTTTTCTTCTAAATCCTTAATTGTATTTATTGTTTTTTCGTAATGATTTCTCCAGATGTTCTTTCCATTTACAAGACCGGCAAATAATAGCTTATCCTTTGGAAATCCGTATTCTTTAATAAACTCTGTGCTCTTCTTTCCTTCTATAAAATCAAGTCCTACTCCATCAAATGGCAGTTTGATTATGTCCTCATATACATCTCTTACATCACCAAAATAAGTCTGAAGAAGCAGCTTGCATGACCTTCTGGCATCTGATATTTTACTATATATTTTAACAAACAATTCCCTGTCTTTATCAGTCATATCCAGCACAAGAGCAGGTTCATCAATCTGAAGCCATTGTATGCCGGCATTGTCACATCTGCTTATGATTTCTTTATATGCATTTATGAACGCGTCAACGAAATCTTCCTGAATCTTTTTACCTGTAAATCTGCATAACTTAAGAAGGGTATACGCACCTGTTATTACAGGCTTTGTCTTAATATTTAGCTTCTCTGCCTCTTTATACTCATCCCACAGCTTACTTCCAGATACTTTTATATCTGTATCATCCTCAATCTCCGGTACAATGTAGTGATAATTAGTATTAAACCACTTCTTCATAGCAAGTGCCTTAACATCACCACCGTCTTTCTGATAACCTCTTGCCATGGCAAAATATCTATCAAGTGATGATACATTAAGCTTTTTATATCTTTCCGGGATTATATTTAATAAAAATGCTGTATCAAGCACAATATCATAATATGAGAAATCATTAGATGTAATGTAACTAATTCCTGCATTTTTCTGAGTCTGCCAGTGTTTTTTCCTTAGCTCTTTTGCTGTATCAGCTAACTCATTTGCATTTATCTCCTGTCTGAAATATTTTTCAAGAGCAAACTTCAACTCTCTTAATGATCCTATTCTTGGATATCCTACAACTGCTGTCTGCATCACTATTCCTCCTGTTATATTCGTTCATATAATATTCATTCATATGATATACATTATATATTACTTCAACTAATGAGCTGTTGTTGTTATTATAGATATCCATGCAGTTCTTGTATAATACATAAAAAATTGCGTTTGACATAGTTTTAAGCTATGGCTGTTCATTTTTTATTGATTTTAATTTATTAGAAGGGTATATTTATTTTATGGTTATCAATGAACAATTATCAACGGACTAACTATTGACCAACTATTGACTAACTATTGTTTACTATGAAAGGAACTATATTATCATGGAATTAATAAAGGGTAGACCAGCCAACGAATCAGACAGACTTGCTAAAGAAATAAGAGTATATGACTTACTTGATAAGCTTGGAATGGAATATTACAGAACTGACCATGAACCGGCAACTACTATGAAAGTATGTAATGATATCGATAAGATTCTTGGAGCACTCATATGCAAGAATCTTTTCTTATGCAACCGCCAGAAGACCCAGTTTTACCTTCTGATGATGCCCGGTGACAAAACATTCAAAACAAAAGACCTTAGCAGACAGATTAACTCAGCAAGACTTTCCTTCGCTGATGAGGAATATATGGAAAAATATCTTGATATAACTCCAGGCTCTGTATCTATTATGGGACTTATGAATGATACAGATAATAATGTGCAGCTCCTTATGGATAAAGAAGTACTTGAGGATGAAGTTCTTGGATGTCATCCCTGCATCAATACCTCAAGTCTTAAGCTAAAGACCAGGGAAGTCTTAGATAAGTTTCTGCCAGCAGTCCATCACGAAGCCATAATTGTCGAACTGCCACGATATGAAGATTAATTACATCGCTTTTATAAAAAATGTTTGATAAATATGTTTGAAACCGCTTCTTGTATTTACACCAGCTTTTCATATGCGATTCTTTCTGAGCCGTCATTTACGTGTATAATTCCGCACCTCTTAAAACCGTTCTTTTCTATAACATGCTGCATTATTTTATTATCATTATGTGTATCTATTCTAAGATGCTTTATGTTCTGTTCACAGAATTGCACTGCCAAGGCCAGTACACCATGTATCCTTCCATCGCCTGCAACTCTGTGAATAGTTCCATACACGTCATCTGACAACCAGTTTCCACGCTCTATAACCTTATATGTTGGATCATCTCCTATCCTAAAGAAAAACACTCCATGTACTATGCTGTTTTCATTATCTGCACCTTTCTTTATCCCATCAAGGGTTTCTGTGCCAGTTTCCTCTATTACATAGAGATTACCAGCAGATATATCTTCATCTATTACCTCTTTTGACGGATTGTTATTTTTCCATTGATTTGGATTACCATTGGCTGCCATAAAGCTTCTAGCATACGCATATATTTCCATTATTCTGGCTTTATCTTTTTCCTGTGCCATTCTGATTACATATTTATCCATATTCATAATACACTTACACTCCTAACAATATTATTCATCAATATATCGCATTTATCGTATTTTATCAATAAAAAAACATACACCATACATGTAACATCACACCTGCAGTCTTTATTGAATAAAAATAAGAGATACCTGATTATATTTTCTGTAAAAACAATAACCAGACATCTCTTTCACTTACTATATGTCTATATATATAACAATATGCTGTAAATCATCTGAAATTATATTAAACAGCTATATTAGAAAGTCCTTCCAGGATTACTTACTAAGGCTTTCTACTGTTTCCTTGATAATCTCATATGCCTTATCACAATCTTCCTCTGATACTATAAGAGGTGGAACCATACGGATAATATGTGCTCCGATTGCTGTAATAAGAAGATGTCTGTCAAAGCATCCATGCTTTACATCTACTCCACCGATAGTATCATCGAACTCAACACCAACTAATAACCCCTGATGTCTGACCTCCTTAACGTGAGGCAATGTTTCTAACTTAGCGCTGAAATAATCTCCCATTTTCTTTGCATTACCAGCTAAATCCCTGTCAAGAAGTTCATTAACCTCTGCAAGAGCTGCTGCACATGATACTGGATGTCCACCAAAGGTTGTACCATGTGAACCCGGAGTAAATGCTTTTGCAACCTCAGCTGTTGCACATATAGCTCCGATAGGCATACCACCACCAAGTGCTTTAGCCATAGATACGATATCTGGCTTAATACCATAATTCATATAAGACATTACAGCACCAGTTCTGCACCAGCCTGTCTGAACCTCATCAATAAGAAGTAACATCTCATGTTCATCACAGAACTTTCTTAAGCCTGTCATGAATTCCATAGTAGCAGGATGTACACCACCTTCGCCCTGTACTGGTTCAATCATAATAGCAATTGTGTTCTCTGTACAGGCATCCTCAAACGCTTTAAGATCATTATATGGTGCATATGAGAAACCATATGCCATAGGACCAAAACCAACCTGACATCCATTACCTGGCTGACCAGTTGCAGACATAGCACCAAAGGTTCTTCCATGGAAGCCATCCTTTGCTGTTACAATATGATATCTGTTTGGTCCATACTTTTCAATGCCATACTTTCGAGCCATCTTAATCATAGCTTCGTTAGCCTCTGTTCCTGAATTCTGATAAAATATCTTATCCATTCCAATGGTTTCACATACTTTCTCAGCAAGCAATGCCTGAGGGATTGTATATGGATAGTTAAATGTATGCATTATATCTGAAACCTGATCCTTAACAGCAGCAACAACCTTCTCATTACAGCTGCCTGCACTATTTACCGCAATACCTGCATAGAAATCAAGATATGGTGTTTTATTTTCATCATATATATACATATCCTTAGCTGTTTCAGCAACAAAATCAAATCTTTCATATGTATCAATCATATACTTGCTTACTTTGTCCTTAATATCCTGTGCTGTTAATCCTATATCCTTTAATTTCATAATTGACTCCTTTCTGCGTACCCTTTGGTACGTATCCAAAAATTGTTTTTTCTCACATCTGTCAATAAATGTGTTAATAAATAGTTGGTTACTTAAGCAGTGTCAACAAATGCATTCTTATAATAACGAAAATAAAAAAGGCAAAGGCGAACAACTTGTTAGTTGTAATGGCGCCTTTGCCTTAATTAATTCGTTCTATTTATTTGACATTGATACATTAACATATAATATATTGGATGTCAACACTGTATTTAAAAAAATGCAGAAATTGGATTTTTTTCACCACAAAAAAGTTTTTTACAGATATTTTTTACAATATTCAGTTAATTATCTGTTAAAACTGCATTTTTATGCATATTTTTAATTATTTATCGTTCTATTTTTTTATATTAATTTTATTTAATCTATATTTTCATCTTTTATTGCAATCATTTGTGCATTATATTGGACATAATATGCATTTAATGATAATCCATAAATACACATAGAAGCTCTAACCTCTCATCTGTTTCGTTTCTATATGTATGAACCTTATCTGTTTCAAACCGATACACCTGCCCACACTCTACTATCTGTATATCATTATTGCACTCAATTGTAAGCTGTCCCTTAAATACGCTTATATATTCTCTGGTTTTCTCTCCATGAGCACCACTTACATATTCATTACCAGCTTCAATATTGATCCTGTATATCTCAAAAAGATGATTATCTTCATATGGAAAACAAGTCCACACTGTATACTTTCCTTCAGACTCTTTAGTCGGGATCATATCTTTGATATCAACAAGACAAGACTCCATAGGTGGTGTATCTATAAGCTCATGAAATTCTATTCTTAGTCCACTTGCAATCTTTCCAAGTGTACCTAACGATGGATTAGCAGCATCTTTTTCTATCTGTGCAAGCATGCTTTTGCTTACTCCTGTCTGTTCTGACACAGCATCCAGACTCATTCCCTTAGATGTCCTTATTCTATTAAGATTAACTGCTACATTGTGAGATAAGTAATCCATATAACATCTCCCTGTGCGCTTTTAGTTTTTTCATAGGTCATTTGACACTATCTGATTAGATTTGTTATTCAACATGTATGTCCTGTATATCCTCTAAAGTCTTGCCTCAAGTGCTTCTATAACTGTCTTTAATGCCTTAATTCTGGCATACTTTTTATCATTGGATTCCAATATATGCCAAGGGGCATAAGCTGTATTAGTCTTTAAAAGCATCTCATTAACAGCCTCCTCGTAGCTGTCCCACTTTTCTCTGTTTCGCCAGTCTTCTTCTGTTATCTTCCAGCGTTTTTCTGGAGTATTCTCCCTGTCCTTAAATCTTTCAAGCTGTGTATCTTTATCAATCTGTACCCAGAATTTTATTATAACTGCACCCCAGTCTGAAAGCTCCTTCTCAAACTCATTAATCTCAACATATGCTCTCTGCCAGTCATTTACACTACAGAAGCCCTCAAGTCTTTCAACCATAACTCTTCCATACCAGGTTCTGTCAAATATTGCTATATGTCCTGTCTTTGGCAGCCTGTTCCAGAACCGCCATAGATAATGCCTTGCTTTCTCGTGTGGCTCAGGACTTGCTATAGGATGCACTTCATATCCTCTTGGATCAAGCGCCTCTGCTATCCTTCTTATATTGCCTCCCTTTCCAGCGGCATCCCAGCCCTCATAAGCTATGATAACAGGAATCTTCTTTTTATATAATTCATTATGAAGTTCTCCAAGTTTTTTCTGATACATGCCTAGAAGTCTTTCATATTCTTCGTCCGAAAGGCTCTTATCAAGATTAACCTCTGAAAGCTTATGGATAGGCTTAAGTGGAAATGCATTCTGCAGCAATGGAACTGACAATGCACTATTGGCAAATGCTGTATCTATACCCTGAACGATTGTTTCAAGCACCTGCAGCTGTGCCCATTTTTTATCCTTTGCATTAACTAGATACCATGGTGCACTTGAATGGTTAGTATCACAAAGATACTGATCATAAACAATCTGACATTCATCATAGTGCTTATTCTGCCATTTATCGTGCTCACTTACACGCCACTTTGTATTCTTATCTTCCCTAAGCTTATTAAGCCGCTTTTTTTGTTCTTTTTTATCTATATCAAAGAAAAACTTAAGAAGCAGATATCCATTATCTGTTAATTGCCGTTCAAATCTTTTAATGCTTTCTACCCTCTTATTATACTGTTCGTCTGATAATTCTCCTCTTAACTTCTGTCTTGTAACCTCTGACATCCATCCACTATCCATAAAAACGAACTTTCCAGTCTCTGGAATTTTTATAAAATGTCTATATAAAAATGGTTTTCTTTTCTCTTCATCTGTAGGTTCATCCATGACTGCAACCTTAAAAAATCTTGGATCAATATTTTTTATTACTTTTCCTAAAACACTTCCTTTTCCAGCTGCACCCCATCCTTCAAACAAAACAATAACCGGAAGCTTTTTTTCTTTCATCATGATCTGCTGTTTAACAAGCTTATCTCTTGCTGCTTTAAGTCTGTTTTCAATCTCTTCATCTGATGGCAATTCCATTTTATTCCAATCCTTTAACATATTAATAATCTCCTTTCCATAATCATGACAATTCTATTATTATTTTATAATGTGTAAATAAAGTATTACTATCAAACACGTATCTTTACTAGTATATTTATGATATACTGTATCTATATCTTTTTATTTACAGCTATTATACACTATAATTATAATAAATACCACTTTTTGTATATTATTTTTAATACAATGCAGATTCATTAGTGTACAAAAAAAGACTGTCAGATAACTAACAGTCTTTTTCTTACGTATATTATTTATTATTCTGCTGTCTGCACCACTGGATTGTCTCTACAATACCCTTTTCAAATGTATATTGTGGTTCAAAGCCAGTATCAGCCTTTAAATCTTCTATATCTGCACACAGATACATAACCTGATTAGGACTATAAGGTATATCCCCGAATCCTATTTGGATCGTACTATCTATGCTTTCTCCCATTATATTAATATATTCCTTAAGCGGTCTTGCCTGTCCACTTCCTATACAATATATTTTTCCATCTATACCCTTCTCACCAAGCAGTCTCATAGCCAGTGCTGCATCTTTTGAATACAGAAAATCCCACATCTGCTCACCCTTCGTACATGAAGGAACTTCTCCTTTAAGAAGTCTGTCTATCGTACTCATTACCATTGTTTTTTCGCCATCATATGGTCCATATATGCTGAGTATTCTCGTCCAGATATGCTTAATTCCTTTTTGCTGGCACATTATACGTGTCATCTGACCTGCGCATAATTTGGCTATTCCATATCCATTTTCTGGAAATGTTGGGGTACTTCCATTAAGTTTCCCCTCAAATCTTCCATATTCTGCCTGTGAGCCTGCTCCTACGAATGTTTTACATCCTAACTTTGAGGCAGCTTCTACAGCATCAAGTGCATATTTAACATTTAGGTTCTGTCCTTTCATGTTGTTACGGCTGTCTCCGAATGTTCCATCCCATCCAAAATGATAAAATACATCTGCTCCATCCGGTATTAATTCTGGCAATTTATCAAGATTAGAAAGATCACACTTAACACATTTTACTAAAGAACTTTCTTTTATTCTGTCAGCTCTTTTAGAACCTGGTCTTACAACAGCAACAACTTCAATACCATTAGCTTCAAGTTCATTAATCAAAGCAATACCTATAGAACCTGTTGGCCCTGTTATTACAGCTCTTTTCATATAAATTGTACCCATACCTTTCAAATATATCTTATTTTACTACTTTTTACCAAAAGCCCATATCTTATTTAAGAAAAAGTTAATTGGGATGTTGATTATAAGATTAATAATCGGTGCAATCATTTTGCTTACATGTAATACTGAAACCCATATAACTGATAAAACATTATTTAATATTAATCCTGTAAATCCATATGATACATATGTTTTAAATAATGCTGCCCATATATTTCTATGTTCGCCTTCTTCTTTCTTAAACACAAACTTATTATTCCAATAAAATGACCAGAGAACACTAAGCACCCATGAAACTACATTGGCTATAATATAATCAAATGTCACTCCACTTTTAGAAACAAGAACAAGCGTTACAACATAAAGTAAATATGATATTACAGTATTAGATACACCTACTAATCCAAACTGTAGAAATTCTTTAAATGTCTGTCTGGTTTTATCTGTTAAATCCTTTCTAATAATTTTAAAAAGCAATTCAACAAAAAACATGTATATTTTTTCTATAAATCCGTATATCATTTTTCCCATATCAATATATACCCTTACATCATTATAATCCAGACATTAAATATAATGTCTGGATTATAATATTATTTATTTTTAATATATATCAGACTACTGATTAACTGCTTCCTTTATAGTCTTAGCCATATAATCTATCATCTCATCTGTCATTCCTGGAT
>OGLY01000009.1_pt1 | contig 135814 bp, 132 predicted proteins | sample 1573091 | NCBI WGS metagenome assembly OGLY01 (sample SAMEA2581916, study PRJEB24529) | metagenome | biome: Human gut stool | place: China | collected 2011
CCAAGGGCGGCGGATAAGATATTCACTTTCAATAATCTCCCATTTTCTATCGTCTTTTTCCATAAAGATTCTTTTTATTTGGATGAAAAGCAAAGATACTATCTTTGGAAATTAGAACAACTATAAAATAGTAGTTTTTATTCACCTACTTCCAACTTATAAATCTTACCTTTGCTTTCAATAATAATCCTGTCATCATAACACATAAATTATGGAAAACCATATTAGCAAAAACTCCTCTATGTGGAATCCTTGGCACGGCTGCCACAAGTTAAGCGAAGGTTGTCGTCATTGTTACGTTTACCGTGGCGACAGCCAACGAGGTCGAGATAGTTCCATCATTACTAAAACCGGAAAATTTGACTTTCCCATACAGCGCAAACGAAACAACACCTATAAAATTCCTCCCGGCAATCTGGTCTATACTTGCTTCACTTCTGATTTTCTGATTGAAGAAGCCGATGAATGGCGTGAAGAAGCATGGCAAATGATGCGGAAACGTCAAGACCTCCACTTTCTTTTCATCACCAAACGCATAGACAGATTAAAAGAGTGTTTGCCATCTGACTGGGGAGAAGGATACGAAAATGTAACTATTTGTTGTACTATGGAAAATCAAGACAGAGTAGATTATCGCCTTCCCATCTACAAGGCGGCTCCCATCAAACATAAAATCATTATTTGCGAGCCTTTGCTAACAGAAATAGATTTCAGAGGAGAGCTTGGTCCTTGGGTAGAACAAATTGTTGTAGGTGGCGAGTCAGGTAAAGAAGCTCGTATATGCAATTATGAATGGGTACTTGATATCCGTCGTCAATCAGTGGAAAACAAAATCAATTTTTGGTTCAAACAAACCGGATATCGCTTGCTAAAAGAAGGTCATGAATATTTCATTGCCCGCCGGTTCCAACATTCGCAAGCTAGAAAAGCCGGGATAAACTATACGAAAGATTAATCAGATGATATATCTAATCGCTTATTCTAAAAAGAACAGGCTTCGCTACCCTTCCATTTTGACAATATTCTTTTCATTTTGAAAAGGAATCAAAGACAGAAATGAAAGAAATAATTGATTTATAGGAGTCTCCTCTTTTGGTACACAATTTGTTCTCCTCTTAGATAGAAGCATGTGGTAAAGATAAAATGGAAAGAGAAGAAAACGTAAAACACTTTTTGGATTTAATCAGGCGTTCGAGACGTGGAAAATTCAAAATCTATATTGGTATGATAGCCGGTGTAGGCAAGAGTTACCGAATGTTGCAAGAAGCACATGAAATGCAAGAAAACGGTCTTGACGTCCAAATCGGTTATATAGAGACACATGGAAGAACCGGAACAGAAGCTCTATTGGAAGGATTGACAATTATTCCTCGCAAAAAGATATTTTATAAAGGAAAAGAGATTGAAGAGATGGATTTAGACTCTATCCTTCGGTTACATCCCGAATTGGTCATTATAGACGAACTGGCACATACTAATATAGAAGGCAGTCGTAATGAAAAGCGTTGGCAAGATGTCATGGAACTATTGGATGCAGGAATCAATATCATTTCTGCTGTTAATATCCAACATATCGAGAGTCTGAATGAAGAGGTGAAAGGAATTGCCGGCATCGAAGTTAAAGAACGCATTCCTGACAAAGTATTACAAGACGCCGATGAAGTTGTGAATATTGACCTTACTGCCGAAGAATTAATTAACCGCCTGAAAGCCGGAAAAATATACCGTCCTGAAAAGATTGAATTAGCTTTGAATAACTTTTTCAAAACAGAGAATATCCTTCAATTGCGCGAATTAGCCCTTAAGGAGGTCGCTTTCAGAGTTGAAAAGAAAGTAGAAAACGAAATCGTTTCTATTGATAAAGGGGTACGTCATGAGAAATTTCTTGCTTGTATCAGTAGCAATGAGAAGACACCACGACATATCATCCGTAAAGCAGCACGACTGGCTTCCCGCTACAATACTGTATTCTCAGCCCTTTATGTGCAAACACCGGTAGAAAGCACAGAACGTATCAATCTTGCCAGTCAGCGACATTTGCTAAATCATTTTAAATTGGTTACAGAATTAGGAGGTGAAGTGCTACAAGTAGCATCTGCAAATGTCTTAGATGAAATTATAAAAACTTGTCAAGAGAAGCAGATTACAACGATATGCATGGGACAGCCGGCATTCAAAATGCCTTCTACCCTATTCAGTATCTCGAAATACAAAAAATTTCTAGCGTCTTTGGCACAAATGAATATAGATTTGATTATACTTGCATAAAAATAAAGTCTATGAATATAAAAACAAAACTTACCCTTACCATCGGCATATTGGTAGCTATGATTGTATTATTAGTTGCTCTATCAGTAGTGAATTTACAAATATTAACAGCAACAGATCCTGATAGTCCTGCTGCCGGTCCGGGATTACAAAGAGCATTATTGTGGATTTCCATTGTAGGAGCAGCATGTATTTGCGTAGGTATCGGTATATGGTTGCGCCTTCCTGCATCTATCAATAAGCCCATTAAAGAAATAACAAACGGCATCCAGGAAATAGCCAATCATAATTACGAAAAACGGCTTGATTTAAATGGCAATCAGGAATTTGCTGAAGTATCAAAGAACTTCAACAGGATGGCCAAACGGCTGGAAGAGTATCATGCCAGCACTCTTTCCGAAATGATGGCCGCTAAAAAATACATGGAAACTATCATAAATAGCATTAATGAACCCATCATTGGTTTAAATAATGAAATGGAAATTCTTTTTATCAATGATGAAGCCTTGAATGTTCTCAATTTGAAAAGAGAAGAAGTGATAAAACGATCTGCTCAGGAAATATCGATGCGTAACGACTTACTCCGCAGATTGGTTCGCGAGTTAATAGACATTCCCTCACAAAAAATAAGAAGTGACAAAACCCAAAAAGAACCATTGAAAATATATGCTGATGATAAAGAAAGTTTCTTTCAAGTAAAATATATAAGTATCATTCAATCCGGCAGGAATAGTGCAACACCAGAAAAAAAAGGTCATGTCATTATGCTAAAGAATATCACGGAATTTAAAGAACTTGATTCTGCAAAAACGACTTTTATTTCAACCATTTCGCATGAACTCAAAACACCTATATCGGCCATCATGATGAGTCTACAGCTGTTGGAAGATAAACGTGTAGGAACACTGAATAATGAACAGGAAGATTTGACAAATAGTATAAAAGAAAACAGTGAACGTCTGCTGAATATCACCGGGGAACTACTTAATATGACTCAGGTAGAATCCGGAAAATTACAACTTAAACCTAAAATAACTAAACCTATTGAATTAATAGAATATGCCATCAAAGCCAATCGCGTGCAAGCAGAAAAATTCAATATTCAGATAGAAGTAGAATACCCGGAAGATAAAATAGGAAAATTATTTATTGACAGTGAAAAGATTGCATGGGTGCTGACCAACTTGCTTTCCAATGCTATCCGCTACTCGCCGGAAAATGGGCATGTAGTAATCGGTGCCCATCAAACCGATGACAATTATATTGAAATGTATGTGCAGGATTTTGGGAAAGGAATAGACCCACGTTATCATAAAAGCATCTTTGACCATTATTTTCGTGTCCCCGGAACAAAAGTACAAGGAAGCGGTTTAGGACTTTCTATTTCTCGTGATTTTGTAGAAGCACATAATGGAACATTGACCGTGCAGAGTGAGCTAGGTAGGGGTAGCAAATTTATCATGCGCCTAAAAGCTTAATATAGATATCTTCTAATCTGCTATGGAGAATTCTACTCTAAACAAGAAAACCCTCCATAGCAGATTATTTACCAATCACCTTTTATCATATTTATGATTACTATTGATGACTACTCAATCCTGTGTACTGTTATGTCATGAAAATCTTGTAATAAAGTCAGCAACATACCTTCGTCATTGTATTTTTTAGACTTTATTACCATCGTGACATAATAAGTAGTCATTTCCCCCACTGTTTTTTCTTCCAACTGATAAGATACGATATTATAATCTTTTGAATTAAATTTTTTCGCCATTTTATTCAATGTTTCTTTATTGTCAGTCGAAAACTCAACCATAGAGCTCTTCATACCGATACTCTTAAAAAGATAACTCAATGCCTCCAAACCTATTAAAGTAAGAATAGTAGCCGAAATCCCCAGCCAATACATTCCGGCTCCTACTGCGAGTCCGATACCTGAGGTAGCCCATATACCGGCAGCCGTTGTTAATCCACGCACTATTTGCTTCTGAAAAATGATAGTGCCGGCACCTATAAAACCGATACCGCTCACTACCTGCGCTGCAACACGACTTGGATCTAAATCTATCCCCTCTATCTTTATAATTTCCATAAAACCATATTGCGAAACAATCATTATAAGTGCACTGCCCAGTGACACAAGAAAATGAGTGCGATAACCTGCTTCTTTGGCACGATATTCCCGATCCAAGCCTATTACTGCACCAAGTGCCCCGGCTACAAACAACCTTAAAATAAAGTCCCATGTCATACTCATATTTTTATCCTCCGCTTTTTATATATTAATCATCTTCATCTTCCATTAGATCGGGCAAATTCAGCATTTTCTGACTTTCCTCTGTCGGAAGAGCTTCCACTTGCCTTAGCTTACGTTCAATGGCCCGAGTGCGTTTACCCATTACCTCTTCCAGTTGGTCGCCGGCATTCTGCAAGTTTTTCTGAACTTTCTCCAATAGCCCGCCAAACTTTCCAAACTCTGTTTTTACGGCTCCAAGCACGTTCCAAACTTCACTTGTACGTTTCTGAATAGCCAATGTACGGAATCCCATTTGCAAGCTGTTAAGAATGGCCCCTAATGTAGTCGGCCCTGTTACTACAATCTTAAACTCCTTTTGCAATGTCTCTACCAGCGAAGTCCGACGAATTACCTCTGCATAAATGTTTTCAAATGGCAAAAACATGATAGCAAAATCGGTAGTAAATGGCGGATCTACATATTTGTCATGAATATCTTTCGCCATTTTTTTTATCGTCATTTCCAATTGTCGTGAAGAAGTATCTATTAATGCAGCATCACCAACTTCATAAGCATCTTGATACTGTTCATAGATATCCTTTGGAAATTTAGCATCAATCGGTAAATATACAATTTCATTATTATCTTCTCTCCCAGGCAATTTAACGGCAAATTCTACAAACTCTGTAGCGTTCTTTTTAGTTTTTACATTAGCTTCATATTGTTCAGGACTCAGCATTTGGTCAAGTAAAGCCCCTAGCTGCACTTCCCCAAAAGTACCACGTGTTTTTACATTACTCAAAACTTTCTTTAATCCACCCACATCTTGCGCCAGACTTTTCATCTCTCCCAATCCTTTTTGTACATTTTCTAATTGAGTACGAACAATTTCAAATGACTGTCCGATTCGTTCATTCAATGTCTTTTGCAGTTTTTCCTCCACCATCATACGCATATCATCCAATCGTTTTTCGGTACTCTTTATGAGTGCATCCTGCTGTTTACCCATTGCTTCAAACTTCTCCCGTTGCATTTCATTACCTGTAAGCATGTTTTTATGTAAGCTATCTTGCATTTGCCGAACAGAGAAGTTCAAAGTTTGGTTCAACTCAGAACGAAGTTCACGGATATTACGCCCCAATTCTTCTCTGTTTGCTTTCATTTCTTCATGAAGCAATAATTCCAAACGTTCCGTTTGCAAACGGTTATTTTTAGTCAGTACAACTACTAAATTGGCAATCAGCAATATAAGGATAATTATTATTAAAACCAGTTCCATAATTCTTGTTATTTATAGCAAATGTAGCAAATAATAAACGATATTCATTATATTTGCCTCAAAATTCACCTTAGCACTTATGAAGTATAAATTACTGGCATTAGATTTAGACGGAACACTGACTAATACCAAAAAAGAAATTACTCCTTACACACGACGGACTATTATTAAAGCTCAACAAAAAGGAGTGAAAATAATATTAGCAACAGGACGTCCCACTTATGGGGTGGCTCCTATTGCCGAACATCTTTGTTTAAGAGAATACGGTGGATACATACTTTCTTATAACGGAGGAAGAATCATCAACTGGCAAACAGGAAAAGTAATGTATGAAAACCTGCTTGAACGCTCCGTTATTCCATTTTTATATAACTATGCCAAGAAATATGGTTTTACTATAATTACATATCATAATGAGTTTGTCATTACTGAAAACCCATATGATGAATACGTACAAAAGTTGGCATTGCTAAATGTTATGACAATCAAAAAAGTAGATAATTTCCTGTCAGCCATTGACTTTCCTGTTGGGAAGTGCATGATTGTAGGCGAACCGATTAAACTTGCGACCTTAGAAAATGAAATGCATAATGACTTAAAAGAGCTTTTGGGAGTTTATCGTTCTGAAGCCTATTTTTTGGAATTGGTTCCCAAGGGAATTGATAAAGCACAAGCTCTATCTGTTTTATTGAAAGAATTAGGCAATAAAAAAGAAGAACTAATAGCAATAGGAGACGGATTTAATGATATCTCAATGATAAAATATGCAGGTTTAGGAGTGGCAATGGCGAATGCTCAAGATATAGTGAGGCAGAATGCCAACTTCATCACCGCCTCCAATGAAGAAGACGGTGTGGCAGCTGTTGTGGAAAAATTTATTCTTCACAACTGTTAAGGAGTGCAAAACTTATTATTGCTATTTTTTTAACATTAGAGTCTTAAAGTTTGCCGGATACGGAGTTTCAAACTGCATCAGTTCCCCTGTTATGGGATGATAAAAACAAAGTTTGAAAGCATGTAGTGCCAATCGGCCTAGCGGATTACATTCGCTACCATACCGTTCATCGCCAATCACCGGATGTCCAAGTTCTGACATATGAACGCGAATTTGATTTTTACGTCCTGTTTCCAAATCCAACTCCACCAGAGAATAACCATTCGCGCGTTTTATTGTTCTATAATGTGTAACAGCATATTTTCCCTCTCCATCATCATAAGGACTGGAGCTAACATATAATTTATGATCGGTCAACCACGACTCAACAGTTCCTCCATCTTTCTCCATTTCTCCCGAAACAATAGCTACATAACGGCGATCGGTTACAATATCCTGCCAATTATCACGCAACGTATTTTGGGTCTTTTCATCCTTGGCATACATCATCAGTCCCGATGTTTCACGGTCTAACCGATGAACAACAAATATACGGTTGTTACGATGCGAACGTTTTACATATTCGTTCAGGATATGTTGTGCTGTACGCTCCTTTTGATGCTCAGTGCTGACCGAAAGCAGTCCTTCTTTTTTCTCTACCACGATAATATAAGCATCCTCATATACCAGTTTCAACATCGGATTCTTGAATTCACGATTGTTTTTGGTTTTGCTCACCTGAACTTTCATGCCGGGTTTCAGTTCAAAATTATATTGTGTAGTAATTATATTGTCTACCAATATAACCCGGTTAGTCAGCATTGTTTTTACTTTGCTACGACTGATTCCTGCCATTTTCTGCATCAGAAAATCCATCAATTCAGCAGGTTCATTAACATTATATACAGTATACTTTGCAACAGCCCGTGCAACGGGCTTGCCTGATTTATTATTTTTACCTCTTGACATAATTATCTTCTTTCAAGTAAAACCACATTCTCTACATGATGTGTATGAGGGAACATATCTACCGGTTGAACGGCAACCACTTTATATTTAGTATCCAGCAAAGACAAGTCGCGTGCCTGCGTTGCCGGATTACAACTGACATAAACAATACGTTCGGGTTCGGCAAACAGAATCGTATTTATTACATCATTGTGCATACCTGCACGCGGCGGATCGGTAATGATAACATCCGGACGACCGTGTTCATTAATAAACTCCTGAGTAAGAATATCTTTCATATCTCCCGCATAGAACAATGTATTGGTAATATGGTTTATCTCCGAATTTACTTTAGCATCTTCAATCGCTTCCGGCACATACTCTATGCCAATCACTTTCTTTGCCTGACGAGACACGAAATTTGCAATTGTTCCGGTTCCGGTATAAAGGTCATAGACAAGCTCATTTCCGGTCAGACCTGCAAAATTGCGTGCTACCTTATATAAGGTATATGCTTGCTCAGAGTTAGTCTGATAAAAAGATTTCGGACCAATCTTAAAGCGCAAGCCTTCCATTTCTTCAAATATATGGTCATTGCCCTTAAATAGCACTACATCCAAATCGTTAATAGTATCATTGCATTTATTATTGACCACATATAATAAGGAAGTAATCTGTGGAAATTTGTCAGCTATAAAAGCCAATAACTGCTTCATTTGCTCCATTTCGCTCTCTTCTGTAATTTTGCATTGAAGCAATACCATCAACTCTCCGGTACTTGATGTGCGAATCATCAGATTGCGGAGCATACCCTCCTGCGTACGAAGATTAAAGAAAGAATAATTGTGTTCATATGCGTAGTCACGGACAGCGTTACGGATTTGATTGCTGATATCGTCCTGCAGCCAACATTTCTCAATGGCAAGCACTTTGTCGAATGCACCCGGAATATGGAATCCTACAGCATTCATCTGATCATACTTCACATCCGCCTTCACCTCTTCTTCGGTCAGCCAGCGCTTATCAGAAAATGTAAATTCCAATTTATTACGATAGAACTCTGTCTTTGCAGACCCCAGAATAGGAGAAATTTCCGGTAATTCAACTTTCCCGATGCGAACCAGATTATCCGTTACCTGTTTTTGTTTATACTTTATTTGTTCATCATAGGGCAAGCATTGCCATTTACAACCACCGCACACGCCATAATGCTGACAAAACGGGACAGCTCTTTTAGGAGAATATTCATGGAAATTCACTGCCACTGCTTCTGCATAATGGTTTTTCTTACGTTTTATTTGCAAGTCCACCACATCACCGGGAACAACATACGGCACAAACACTACTAAATCATTCACTTTCGCCAAAGCTTTACCTTCGGCAGCTACATCTGTTATGGTTACCTTCTCTAATAGAGGGAGCTCTTTCTTCTTTCTAGCCACTTTCTAAATAAGTTAATTTGGGGCAAAAATAAGCATTTTCTCCGAATTTCTCCCTATAAAACGAAATATATTAAAATTGCAAAGTAGAAATTGCAATTTCTGCTGTTTTTTTTCATTAATTCGTTTGGAAATAAATAAAATATGTATAGTTTTGCGATTACATTTTTTGAACGAGTTAACTTTAAATACATTATTTATGGAGAAAAAAAGAGTTTATACCTTCGGAAACGGAAAAGCAGAAGGTAAAGCAGACATGAGAGAACTGCTTGGTGGAAAAGGTGCTAACCTGGCTGAAATGAATCTGATCGGTGTACCCGTTCCTCCGGGTTTCACAATCACTACCGAAGTATGTACAGAATATTATGATTTAGGAAAAGATAAAGTCGTAGAACTACTCAGAGAAGATGTTGAAAAAGCTATCGCCAACATTGAGAACCTGATGAATTCTAAATTTGGTGATGTAGAGAATCCCTTATTGGTTTCTGTACGTTCCGGTGCTCGCGCTTCTATGCCGGGTATGATGGACACTATTCTGAATCTGGGTTTAAACGATGAAGTAGTAGAAGGGTTAACCCGTAAGACCGGTCGTCCCCGTTTTGCATGGGACTCTTATCGTCGTTTTGTCCAAATGTATGGTGATGTGGTTTTAGGTATGAAGCCCGTAAATAAAGATGACATTGACCCATTTGAAGCTATTATCGAAGAAGTAAAAGAAGCCAAAGGTGTAAAACTGGATAACGAATTGGAAGTAGAAGACCTGAAAGAGTTGGTAAAACGTTTTAAAGCAGCTGTTAAGGAACAAACCGGCCAAGACTTTCCGACTAGTGCTTACGAACAACTTTGGGGTGCTGTCTGTGCTGTATTCCGCAGCTGGATGAATGAACGAGCTATTCTTTACCGCAAAATGGAAGGTATTCCTGCAGAATGGGGTACTGCAGTAACCGTTCAGGCAATGGTGTTCGGTAATATGGGAGACACTTCTGCAACAGGTGTATGTTTCTCTCGCGATGCCGGTAACGGTGAAGATCTGTTCAATGGTGAATATTTAATTAACGCCCAAGGTGAAGACGTGGTTGCCGGTATCCGTACTCCGCAGCAGATTACCAAAATCGGTTCTCAGCGTTGGGCCGAGCGTGCCGGTATCTCTGAAGAAGAACGTGTAGCCAAATATCCTTCCATGGAAGAGGCTATGCCGGAAATCTATAAAGAGTTGGATGCGCTTCAGACTAAATTGGAAGACCACTACCGTGATATGCAAGACATGGAATTTACTGTACAAGAAGGAAAATTGTGGTTCTTGCAGACTCGTAACGGTAAACGTACCGGTGCCGCTATGGTAAAAATTGCCATGGATTTGTTGCGTCAGGGAATGATTGATGAAAAGACAGCGTTGAAACGTTGTGAGCCTAATAAATTGGATGAACTACTTCATCCCGTATTCGATAAACAGGCGTTAAAAGAAGCCAAAGTATTGACTCGAGGCTTGCCCGCTTCTCCGGGTGCAGCTACCGGTCAGGTTGTATTCTTTGCCGAAGATGCTGCTAAATGGGCAGCAGATGGTAAGAAAGTGGTCATGGTACGAATCGAAACCTCTCCTGAAGACTTGGCAGGTATGGCTGTAGCACAAGGTATTTTGACTGCACGTGGCGGTATGACATCTCACGCAGCCGTTGTAGCCCGTGGTATGGGAAAATGCTGTGTATCCGGTGCAGGAGCTATCAATGTAGACTACAAGAACCGTACTGTAGAAATAGAAGGTATCGTACTGAAGGAGGGTGATTTCATCTCTTTGAACGGTACTACCGGTGAAGTATATAAAGGTAAAGTAGAAACCAAAGCAGCAGAAGTGTCCGGTGACTTTGCCGCACTGATGGATCTTTGCAACAAATATACCAAATTAGTTGTCCGTACTAACGCCGATACTCCGCATGATGCAGAAGTGGCCCGCAGTTTTGGTGCATGCGGTATCGGTCTTTGTCGTACAGAACACATGTTCTTTGATGCAGAGAAGATTGTTGCCATGCGTGAAATGATTCTGGCTCCCGACGAAGCAGGACGCAGAAAAGCATTGGCAAAACTTCTCCCCTATCAGAAAGCTGACTTTAAGGGTATCTTCAAGGCTATGGACGGATGTCCGGTGAATGTTCGTTTGCTCGATCCTCCTTTGCATGAATTTGTTCCCCACGATTTGAAGGGACAGGAAGAGATGGCTCAGGCTATGGGAGTAACTGTACAGGAAATTCAGAAGCGTGTAGAAAGCTTATGTGAACACAACCCGATGTTGGGACACCGTGGTTGCCGTTTGGGTAACACCTATCCGTGTATCACAGAAATGCAGACTCAGGCTATTTTGGGTGCTGCCATCGAACTGAAAAGAGAAGGTTACGACCCGCATCCCGAAATCATGGTTCCGCTGACCGGTATTCTGTATGAGTTTGAAGCTCAGGAAAAAGTGATTCGTGACGCTGCTGCCGAGTTGTTTGAAAGAGAAGGAATGGAAATTCCGTTCAAGGTAGGTACCATGATTGAGATTCCTCGTGCCGCACTGACAGCCAACCGCATTGCCAGCCGTGCAGAATACTTCTCATTTGGTACAAATGACCTTACCCAAATGACTTTCGGTTACTCTCGTGATGACATCGCTTCATTCTTACCGGTATATCTTGAAAAGAAGATTCTGAAAGTAGACCCATTCCAGGTACTTGACCAAAACGGTGTAGGCCAACTTATTGAAATGGCTGTGGATAAAGGCCGTTCTGTTCGTCCCGACTTGAAATGCGGTATCTGCGGTGAACACGGAGGTGAACCTTCATCTGTTAAGTTCTGCCACAAAGTCGGTTTGAATTATGTATCATGTTCTCCGTTCCGCGTGCCTATTGCCAGATTAGCGGCGGCCCAAGCTGCAATAGAGGAATAATACTCTAAATAGAAAATCTTTATATCAGGCTGTAATCTACTGTTTTAACGGTGATTACAGCCTGATTTGCGCTTGGGCGGTTCGTACACTTGACCGCATAAAATGAGCCAAATGAACGGAAATGTTTTCCATATGTTTACCCCGGAAATCACCATGTTTACCCCTGTTTACCCCGGATTATTCTAGAGTATTTACCTATTAAAATTTAAAGAAGGATATGACGACATTAAAAGCAACGGTAAAGAAACCACGTGGCGATGGTTTTTACACGGTTTACATCAGACTGACGCATCAGCGTAAGTCAAGCTACATCAAAACGAATAAGATCGTTGATGAAGCCCACATCGCAAAAAATGGTGAATTGACGGACCCGGTTGTCAATGAGTATTGCGCTATGCTCATTCGGCAATACACCGACCGATTGAATCGAGTGTGTGCAGACCACTGGGATATAAAGGAGGTTGTAGAGTATCTATTAAAGAATGACGCTGATGTATGTTTCAGCGAATATGCTCGAACCTTCATTGGTAAAATGGAAATGAGCGGGCATGAACGGACAGCGAAAAACTATAATCTTGCCGTCAAGCATTTGGAACGTTATGTTGGCTCAAACCAGCTCATGTTTAGCCAACTTACTTCTACTGTATTGAATTTATGGATAGAACAGTTGTCTAAGACGAATCGTGCAAAGGAAATGTACCCTACTTGTGTTCGGCAGATTTATAAAAAAGCCATCATGGAGTTGAATGATGAAGAGCGTGGAGTGATTCGTATTAAGTTCAACCCTTGGAATAAGATACAAATTCCAAAGTCAGATAGTACAATCCAACGTGCCATTAGTGCCGAGGCTTGCCGTGAGTTCTTCAATCGTCCTCTTCCGCAAAGTAAGATGATTTCCTCTCTCCCTGAATTGGGTAGAGACGTGGCACTCCTCTCCCTCTGCTTGGGTGGAATCAACACGGTTGATATGTATGAACTCAAAAAAGAGGATTACAAAGATGGTGTCATCGGCTACAAGAGAGCTAAAACGAAACATAGCCGTAGGGATGAAGCCTACATTGAAATGCGTGTAGAACCATTTATCCAATCTACTTTTGACAAGTACCTGTCGGATGAAAAGGATGAATACCTGTTCAATTTCCACCAGCGTTACAGCAATTCCGATAGTTTTAACGCTAATGTGAATATCGGCATCCGTAAGATTTGTATAGATATGGGGATGAAGAAAGAGGACTATTACTGCTATTATACCTTCCGGCATACTTGGGGCACCATTGCACAAAACGATTGTGATGCCAACTTGTACGAAGTGGCTTTCGGAATGAATCATAGTCATGGTCTTAACATTACCCGTGGGTATGTTAAGTTGGATTTCACTCCGGCATGGGAACTGAACGCAAAGGTCATAGACTTCATTTTCTTTAGCAGCAAGAAGAGTAAGCAAGGAAAAGCAAAGGACATTGAAGCCTCAGAAGATAAGTTGTTCCGTATCTCAAAGAAGATGATGATTTATGGTCGTGCCTATTTCAAGGGTGATGTGGTAAGTGAACTTACGGATATAGGTTTCAGCAATGTGGATGAAGTCATTGCGGAACTTGTCAAACAACTACCCAAGGACATCCCTACAGGTTGCACCGTTCAATTTCGCCTGCTGAATTGCGATTCAAGAAAGGAAGTCGTTTATGAAAGGAGCAAAGGCAAAGGTTTTTAGCCGATGTATTGTAGATGCTAATCCTTAACCATAGGGAAGAATTTAGCTCACTCCCCTATGAGCCGTATCTTTCATTTTTGATTGGTACGGCTTTAATTGTACCTGCCTCTATTGGTTTGATTGTGGTTGGCTACCATATTGCCTACTACCAAACCGATAAGCAAGCCCAGTCCTTTCCACAGCAAAGCAAAGGCAGTCTTGATAATCCAAATAGCCAGCCGGAATACGCTTACGATAATCCAACGAGCCGCCTTCAATAGTAACCCTATCAATAAGATGACCGGGAGCAAGTATATGAGGAATAGTAATTCAAACAACATATCTATCAATTTTTAGTGTAAATAACGTAGCCAGCCAAAGGCTATTACTATATGTAAATATAGTGAAAATCAGTGATATAACCAAGAAATATCACTGATTTTTATAGCAATTCAATAGACTTTTCACCTTCGGTTTCAAGCACTTAGATTATATTGAACTATGGTTTCTTATACCTTGATATTTATGTTAAAGTACCTCTCCGTTCAAAATATCAGTTACTCTGAATACATAGTTTGGAATACTCTTTTTCCCTTTTGTCTTGGTAAGTGATACCACGTTATCCTTAGATGATGAGCAATAGGGTTAATCGTATCAACTATCTACGGAAACTTGGAAACAAACGCATCGAGCATTACATCATCAGATGTCGTGAGCCACAGACCTCTTGGTTTGATAGTAAAGTCACCTTTGGGTTATGTTACTCAGTTATGCAGATTTCGCGTAACCTTGGTTACACGATACCATAGAACCAAAGTTACTGACACCCCCAAATTCAAGGATCCGAACTATCGGCATAAGTCATTCTTTTAGTTATAATAACTACGGTAACTTGATAGCACCGTATCAAGACACTTCGCACTTTAGGAAACAAGCTTATCCTATATCCTTGGTTATCGGGTTAAAGTTACTCTGGTTAGAGAATACTGCTTTCAGAAAATTCTGTTGCGCATTTCTTTCTGGGCGGAGTTTCAGCGGTAATTTTGTCGTAAAAAGAACCTTGGAGGACATCGAACTGCGTTGCAGGATTTGTCAAGCAAGTTGTACCTTTGTGGCCACAAAACTCCGTTTCGTATCAACAAAGGTGACTTGCCGACTGCTGCCGCATTGGAGCGATTTCTCGCTGTTTCGCCCTGCGAAAGAAGGTTCAGGAAACAAAATTTACTAAAGGACTATTGTATGATGACTCAAAAGACCAAGTACATAAAGGTACGAATGACCCCGGAGGAGCAATCAACGCTCAAAGAGAAATTGAAAGAGAAAAAGATGACCATTGCAACTTATGTTCGTTCTGCAATGGCCGAGTATTCAAACACCGATGCCAGACAACGGTTAGAACTAATCAATAACCTTGGTATGTTTTACCGGAAATTCCGGGATGAACTATCCTGGGCAGGCAGTAACCTGAACCAGTCGGTCAAGAGAGCCAATGAACTCTCGGTAGCCGGATTGCTTCCACCCAGTTATATCCGCGAGGTCTTGATGCCGACTATCCTTGAAACCCAGAAAACACTGAATGAGATAAAGAGAGACCTTGAAACCGTGACACGTAAGGCTGTCAAACTATAGTTTATAAGTTTCCCTATACCTTATTATATATATACCGATATACAGGAATCAAAGAATCGAGATACCGAGTAACCAAGGTTACACTATATCAGAACACCATAGTCACATTATCCAAAGATAAACATTCCCAAGTATGATAGCCACCATATTACCCGGAAGCTCCAACTTCCATGCAGTCGGTTACAATGAACGCAAAGTAGCGAAAGGTGTTGCCCGTATGCTTGAAATGCAGAACTTCGGCACACTCGGTACATTCGGCAAGCCCACCCCGGAGGAACTGGTCACATACCTTCAAGAATACACCTCCCGAAACACCCGGATTGAGAAAGCGCAGTTCCATGTTGCCTTTTCCTGCAAGGGACATGAAATGACGGAAGTTCAGTTGTTGGACTTCGCCCACCGATATCTCTCTGAAATGGGATATGGCGAGGACGGACAACCTTTGCTGGTCTATTCCCACTATGATACTGACAACACTCATCTGCACATTGTCACCTCTCGTATCGCCCCGGATGGCAGGAAGATACAGCACGACCATGAGCGCAGACGCTCACAGGAAGTGATTGACCGCATATTGGGCAATGACCGGAAGCAGAAGGTGAAACAAGACATAGAAATTACCAAACAATACACCTTCTCCTCTTTTGCCCAGTTCAAGGCAATAATGACATCTATGGGCTACGAAGTCTATCAGAAAGACGGCACTGTCTTTGTCAAGTATGGCGGTAAGGTACAGGAGGAACTGCCGCTTACCGGCATTGAGGCATTGTATAAGAAAGGCTACTACAACAGGGCACGTAACCGTCAGCTTCGAAGTATCCTCAAAAAGTATCGGGATGTAAGTTCCAACAAGGAAGAACTGAAAAAGGAACTGAAAGCCAAATTCGGTATTGACATCGTGTTTTTCGGCAAGAAGGATGCGGCATACGGCTACATACTCGTTGACCACGCCAACAAGACCGTCATCCACGGGGCAAGAGTGTTGGCTATTGATGAACTGTTGGACTTCGCCACCCCTGAACAACGCTTTGACCGCATAGAGGATTTCATAGACCGGTTGCTAACCCTCAATCCTAAGATAACCCAAGGCGAGATATTCCAAAAACTGAAGAAGCATCATGCCTATATAAAGAAAGGTGTCATCTACTTCAATGGCGAATCCCGACCTTTGAAACCGTTTATGGCGGAAGCCATAGACCGAAACAACCGTATCGAGCTGGTGGAGAAATTCCAACCGACCACCGAGGCTGAACGTGATTTACTCTGTAAAATCTACAAGGTGAACCGCCCCGCCCTTGTAACATTGTCCTCAGAAAGGACGCAATCCCATACGGATGCCATCAACCGCTTGAAGGAAATATTCGCTGATGAAACCGTTACCTCTGTCAGAAGTTCCCTTCGTGAGGAAGGTTTTATTATCCGTCAGGAAGAAAATGCCACATACGCCATCAACTTCAAGAGCCACATCATCATTAACCTTTCCGAAGAAGGATTTAATTTGGAGCGACTGAAACGGAAGCCGATTAAACAGCAACAACCGAAACACTCTGTCCACAAACCACTCTCCCGTTACAACAAGATGCGAGACCACGGAGAAGGCAGCCACTATGAAAAACGAGAATGGGAAGTCGGACAGAAAGGCAACTATGACGATATTGATGACGGTCGTTCCATGAAACGATAATAACGAGGATGATTCAAAAACGGGGACGTGTTGCCGTCCACTTTTCGGGCGCATCAAACCCAGATTCTCCGATAACAAGAACCTTTATACCCCGGTTACTTTAACCGATGGCATATAAGTGTTGCGTATTTCGTTTTCCCGGTTACACGTGCGATAATTTTGCCTTAAAATAATTCATCGCACGGAAAAATGATACAGACACCGGTCATAATCACATTCGCCAATCAAAAAGGGGGCGTGGGTAAAACCACCCTCTGCGTGACCTTCGCCAACTATTTAGTGACGAAGGGAGTGCGTGTCGCCATCGTCGATTGCGACTTCCAGCACTCCATCATCAAGTGCCGCAAGGCTGACATCAAGAAATACGATGTGGAGTATGTCCCCTACGATGTGCTGTCATACGAGGCCAACGACAAGAAAGCGATTATTGCCCTTATTGAGAAGATGCACAATGACCAAAGCCTGGATGTCGTGCTGATGGATTCCCCCGGCAGCCTGCAAGCGGACGGACTGGTGCCGATGTTCGTAAACTCAGACATTATCGTTGTGCCTTTTCATTACGACCTGATGACCGTTCCCTCCACCGCCAGCTTCCTCATGTTCATAGACCGCCTGCGCAAAGCCGTTGGCGGACGGATGAAGGCGCAACTTTTCATCGTCCCCAACCTGCATGACGGCAGAGTGGGCAAACGCTCCGAGCAGGTCATCTGGGAAAACACGAGAGAGACCTTCTGTAACTATGGAATTGTTACCGGCAGAATCCCCAAGCGTGCCGACATGGAGCGTTTCAGTACGATGGCGGCTCTGGATAAACAGAGCGGTATCGTTACCCCCGTCTTTGAACGTATCTATTCTTATATCTTCGATACGGTAGCCCCCATCCGGAAACCGAAGTTAACGGGAATACAACTGACCGGGAATCTGGAGGCGGAATTAAAAAGGAAAGCGAAAGAGAACCAGCTGGAAGAAAACGAGAATCAATAACCATCAACATATATAGCAATGACAAAAGACATCCCCGAAATAGATGACCTTCTCAAAGGCATCAATGACCCCGAAATGACTCTTGCGGATGGGCATACGGAAACAGCTACTTCTTATCAAGAGGAAGTAACAGAAGAGCGTATCGCCCCCAATCCGGTATCGGATAACTCAGACTATTGGCAAAACTTCTTGTCCTATCTTGAAAGCGATACCCGGGAAGATAAAGGAGAAAGGATGATCTGCAAGTTAGACCGTGACCTTGCCGATTCATTGGACGAGTGCAACATCCATAACCGCAGCCGTTCCGACATGGTGAACGCCATTGTCCGCACATTCTTCAATGCCTACCTGCCACAGCTTGCGCAGTACCGCCGTGATAACAAATCGCTTTTCACCAACTATAAGGAGACAAAAGAATGAGGACAGTTCGATGGACAGACCAGATGACAATACTCTTGACTGAGCTGTACCCGGTCGAGACAACCTCCCATACCGCTACCGTATTGGGAGTAAGCGAAACCCTTGTCAAGCGGAAAGCCCGTAAATTGGGGCTGGTAAAAGTTGCCAAGACGAAATGGATGGATCGTGCAGATTATATCCGCAGACATTTCCATTACAAGTCATTCACGCAGATGGCCCGCGATTTGGGGACAAGCCGGACGAATGTGTGCAACATCGCCGCCAAGTTGGGGCTGAAACGCAGCCGGAGGGAAACATCCCTTATCATATCCCAAACCCGGAATGAACTAATCAAACGGGAAAGGCGGCACGTGATATTCGGGCTTAAACCGCTGACACGGATCAAGGTGGTTTCCAACCGTGCCAGAGTAAGGCTCCGCTCACGGCTCAAAAGCCTGGGGTATGTCGTATGCGACGAGCGCATCCTGCTGTATGCCACGGACAACTTTGAGCGCAAGACCAAGCTGGAGAGCAAAGCCGTCAAGTTGGGACTGAGCTTCCTGCCGATTACAGGAACTGACCTACAAGTAGTATTCACCTTATAAAACGACAGCAACATGCAATACGGACAAATAGTATTTCTGCTTTTCATCGTCCTCTTGTTCTACTATGCCGCCTTGATCGTCCTTGACATCATGAAAGCCAAGGCTGCACAGGTGGCGGAACTGGAATCACAATCAGAAGAAGATATAGACATATCGGATGAAGCAAAGAGCTTCAAGCCGTTCAGAATTAGTCGTGACGAGCCTAAGAAAGATAACGAGCAACAATCAAACGCTGATTCTGAAACAAAATCAAAAGAAGAACAACAGCATTCAGATTCTAAATCCGAACAGCCATTCAAGCGTCCCGGTCATCGGGAACCTATCATGACAGATGGCATCTTGGTTGAAGACTTGGTTGTAGAAGCAAACAAGATGGCAGAGAATGAAGAATCGGATTTAGGTAAGGTCATCCATGAGTGTGAGAAAGCAAGGTGAGAATAGAAACTTACCCGACAAACAATATATGACCTTCTTCAAAAGAAGAAGCCCACACGTTCCTTTAGCGACTTCTGTTCCTTTGGTGATGAAATCAATAAACAATTTCAAAAAATGCAATTCAAGAAAAAACTAAAACGTGCGTATGACCACTTCATGGCAAGCTCTTTCGCACAGAAAAGCGTGCTGGCGGTAGCCGCGCTTACAATCTCCGTAGGTGACATGATGGCGGCAAGCAAGGGTGCGGCTGGCTTTACAAAAGCCACCACCGAAATCAGTTCCTACCAGACCCCGGTTTCCAACCTGATGAAAGCGATTGCCGCCGTAATCGCCTTGGTAGGAGCTTTCAACGTGTATTTCAAGATGTCAAACGGCGACCAGGACGTGAAGAAGACCATCATGCTCACCATCGGTGGCTGTATCGCCTTCATCGCTTTGTCCGAGGCTCTTCCGCTATTCTTCAAGTAGTAGAAACATAACAAGATATTGACGATGAATCAGGAGGGATTTCCCGTATTCAAGGGACTGCAAAAACCGCTGGAGTTCATGGGCATCCGTGGACGCTTCCTCACGTTGGCGGCATTGGCCATCGGCGTGTCGTTTGTCGGCTTCATACTGTTCTCCATTGTATTGGGAAAGCTCGCCGGATTCGTCGCCATGCTTGTCATGGCAGTCATCGGGCTGGTGACCATCTTCATCAAACAGCGCGGAGGACTGCACAACAAGCGGAGAGACAAGGGTATTTATATTTACAACAAACTGAGAAAAAGCTCCTAATTATGGCACAAACCAAGAAAAAAGTCTTTGACGGCCTCTATGCCGGGCTGGAGGAAACGGACGGCAATGTCGTCCTTTTTTCAGCCAAGGGCGAGCCGTCCGTCATCTTCGAGATGACCAACCCGGTGCAGCAGCTCTGCACCGATGCCGGGCAGTACATACGCTTTCAGGATGTGCTATCCAATGTGGTGCAGACCCTCGGCGAGGGTTATGCCCTGCAGAAGCAGGACATCCTCTGCAAGCAAGCCTACCACCATGACGTGCCGGAAGATGCGGAGTTCCTGACCCGGAGCTATTTCAATTATTTCGAGGGAAGGGAGTTCACGGAGATACGGACGTACCTGATAGTGACACAGGAGGCGCAGCGCAGCCAGTTCGTGCAGTACGACCCGAAGACATGGCTGGACTTCCATACGAAGGTTTCCAAGATGGATGACATCCTGACCGAGCGGGGCATCCGGCACCGCAAACTCTCCAAAGCCGAAGCTGACGAGTATTGCCACCGCTTCATGGCGTTCCAATTCCGGCACGGGGCATTCTCCATGACCAACTTCAAGGCTTCGGACGAATACCTGAGAACCGGGGAGCGCATCATCCGTTCCTATCCCTTGGTGGATATAGACGAGATAAACCTGCCTTCGGTCATCAAGCCTTATACGCAGACGAACATCAACGGCTATCATATCGCCACAGACCTGTTCTCGTTCCTGACCAACATTCCCTTTTCGGATTGCGTGGTATTCAACCAAGTGGTGCAGATACCCAATCAGAGAAAACTGTTAAGGAAGCTGCAAGGCAAGGCAAAACGTCACGGCTCCATGCCTGACCCCAGTAACAAGATTGCGAAGGCTGACATCGAGGAGGTATTGAACCGTCTTGCCGTGGACAGTTCCATGTTGGTATATACGAACTTCAATATCTTAGTCAGTTGTCCTGTGGATAAAGTAATCCCGGTGACATCGTATATAGAGACCAAACTCTATGAGTGCGGCATCATGCCGTCACGGACAGCCTACAACCAGTTGGAACTGTTCACAGACAGCTTTCCCGGAAACGCCTACGCTTTCAATCCTGACTACGATTTGTTCTTGACTTTATCCGATGCGGCATTGTGCTTTTTCTTCAAAGAACACTTAAAGGAGTCTGAGCAGACTCCTTTGACCACCTACTATACAGACAGACAAGGATTGCCTGTCTGCATAGACTTTACGGGAAAGGAAGGCAAAGTCAAGATGACCGACAATGCCAATTTCTTTTGCATCGGGCCAAGCGGAAGCGGGAAATCTTTTCACACAAACTCGGTTGTCCGTCAGTTGTTGGAACAGAATACGGATGTGGTGATGGTAGATACGGGCGATTCATACGAAGGAATCTGCGGTTACTTCGGTGGCACGTATATCTCCTATACCAAGGAGAAGCCTATCTCCATGAATCCCTTTAAGGTGACTAAGGAAGAATACGAATTAAACTTCGGTGAGAAGAAGAACTTTCTGAAATCACTCATATTCCTGATATTCAAAGGCAACGAATTGCCCACGAAGATAGAGGATATGTTAGTGAACCAGACCATCGTGGAGTATTACGATGCCTACTTTCATCCCTTTGAGAAGTTCACGGAAAAGGAACGCAAGGGACTACGGCAAAAGCTGTTGGTGGATGCCAAGATGGAAGACGACTACAATAATTATACCGCCAAGATGGAGGACATCGACGAGCTGATAAATACGAAAGAGCCTCCTTCCAAGGTTGAGGAGAACCGTATACTGTTGCTGCCTACCGAAGTACGTCGGCAGAAGCTCATCCGCCAGTGCCGTTCACTAAATGCCCTTGCCCATGACCAAGGGGCTACCCCTTCCGAAAGGGAACGTGCCTTGCGTATCATGGAGAACTTCAAGAAGGAACTCTATGAAAACTCCTTCCTGATAAAGATAGAGAAACAGATAGACCATATTGAGGAACAGAAGCGCAGGTTGAGAGTAAAGGAACTTTCCTTCAACTCCTACTATGAGTTTGCGTTGGAGCGCATCCCGCAAATCACCTCACAAGAGAAAATCAGTTTCGGCATCCGGGACTTTGCCGCCATCTTGAAGCAGTTTTACAGGGGTGGCGAATTGGAAACCACGCTGAACTCCGATTTGGACGTAAACCTCTTTGATGAAAGGTTCATCGTCTTTGAAATTGATAAAATAAAAGATGATCCCGTGCTTTTCCCTATCGTGGTACTGATAATCATGGACGTGTTCCTCCAGAAGATGCGTATCAAGAAAGGTCGCAAGGCATTGATAATCGAGGAAGCGTGGAAGGCTATCGCTTCGCCAACAATGGCAGAGTATATCAAGTACCTCTATAAAACGGTCAGGAAATTTCACGGCATTGCCGGGGTGGTTACTCAGGATTTGAACGACGTGATAGATTCGCCCATCGTAAAGGAAGCCATCATCAACAACTCCGATGTGAAGATATTGTTAGACCAGACCAAGTTCAAGGACAGATACGATGAGATAGCCGCCATATTGGGACTGACCCAAATCCAGCGGCAGCAGATTTTTACCGTCAACGCCCTAAACAACCGGGAGGGGCGCAACTACTTCAAGGAGGTATGGATATGCCGGGGACAGAACTCCGATGTCTATGGTGTGGAAGAACCGCCCGAATGTTATTGGGCATACACCACCGAGCGGACAGAGAAGGAAGCCCTGAAGATTTACCTTGCCTACTATGGCAATATGCAGGAGACAATCACGAGAATCGAGGCGGACAGGAAGCAAGCCGGTAATGACAAGTATCTGGTATTCGCAAGAAAAGTCAATCAACAACAAAAAGTGATGTCGTTATGGTAAGATTTAGAATGATGCTTGTGGCACTCATAATAATGGTGGCCACTCCAAATTTATTCGCCGCTTGGAAGGTAGTCATTGACAAGAACTGTATCAAGGTGGTAAGTAGCAATTTGGCTTCTCAAAAGCTGATAGAAGGGCAACACAACCAGCGTTTGGACTCCATTGCCGAAAAGAAAAAGAAGGTGGAACTCTATACCGTGAGTATGGCTACCATTAAGGAACTCTACAAGGTGACGATGCAGAATGTATCAGGTTTCGGAACAGAGAGTAAATACTATAAGGAGATTGGACTATGCGCATACGACATCCTCAAAGATGTGCCGGAGCTTATCCAGACGGTAAGCAAGGCGAAGTTCTCCAATAAGCTTCTATGTTTGAATGAACTGGGCAACCTTGTCACGGAAACCCAGCAGTTGGTGGGTAATTTCGTCAATATAGTGAACAATGCCACGATACAGAATCCCCTTAAAGGGCAAGGAACGGCTGAGAAGAAAAATGACGGCTACAATATGCTTGACCGATACGAAAGGCTCTCATTAGCTAACAGTATCTATTCAGGATTACTGGAAATCCGCTACAAGGTGGAAGGTATGATACTGATGGCTCAGTATGCTACCGCTAATGACTTGTTCTTTGCCATTGACCCGGAGGGTTGGGCAAATGTGGTGACGATGAAAAATAATGTCAGCGGTCTTATCAATGACTGGAACGGATTGGTGGCATCAAACTACTAAATACGGATAGGTATGAAATATCGAAAAATCATTTGTATGGTACTATCGGTTTTATTCTCAGCAAACTCTTTCGCTTATGTCCTCCCGAAAGACCTGCCGACCATTGAAGCCTTAATCGCTCTTCACAAAGCCGTAAAGAAGGATGAAGACCAGGCATTGAAACGGGTGGCTACCAGCTTCGGAGAGCAGTCGCTTGTAGCCAAGGGAGCCATCAAGTTCAATGATGTGCGAACTACACTCGATACCAAGTTGGGCAACGCCCATTCGTACCTTGTACTGGCAGGTGCCATATCAAGTACCGCCAACTCGCTTTATCAGTTAGTCAAAGAGTATAAGGACTTTACAGGAAACACCTTCAAGTATGTCTCGAAGAAGCCTTTTGTCGGTTGGTACTATGCGGATGCCAATGTAGCCATATCAAGGGAGATAAGCCATTGCTACAAGCTCTATGCTTCCGTGGCTGCTTCGGGGATCAACCTGATGAAGGCGAGTATGGACGAGAAACTAAATCTGGTAATGACCCTCAAAACATCCATTGACAGGGCACGGTACATCATTGACAATGCCAATCTGTACTGTTTCCTGATAACGGATTGCGGTTGGAAGCCGGATTACATTTGGGAAATCTTGAACTCCAACGTCAAGGATGAGATAGCGAATAAAGTAATCAATAAATGGAATCAAGGATATGCAGGTTAGAAAAATAACATGGGCGCTGCTCTGCATGATGATGCTCGCAGTACCGCTAAGTTCATCAGCCCAACGCCCGGCACGTGACAAGGAGAAAGAGAAACAATGGAAGTCCATGGAGAACGGGCCTTGGGACTTCGCCCCCGACTGGTACTATTATTTCCTGCACAACAAGTATTCCGGTGCGGAAATGTATTGGAAATGGGCAGGCTTCAATTCAGGTTTCCGTGTTCGTTTCAAGGAAAAGGATTCCAATGTCAAGCGCATCATGCCTACCCGTGTGACGGCAGAAGAGACCCAACGGCAGAAAGTGAAGAAGGTGGAAACGGAACGAAAGTACATCGAGGAACTATACAAGGAAGAGCTGGTCCGTGAGGCTGACAGGTCGGTTGATTTGGCCTACGCTTCCTACAAGGACGAGTTTGACCGTATGCAGGGTTGCATTACGGACGGGCTTCTCTACTGTATGAAGAAGAGTGACGGCAAGCTCAAATACCAGGTGGACGAGTTGAGCCGGCAGAACGAAATCCTTTGTTCCGGCATCGCCTATATCCATAAGACAGGTGTCGGCTACGGGCTGGAGAATGCCAAACGGCAGCAAGCCTACGAGGAAGCCAAGACGAAGATGCAGGAACTGGTTAATCAGACCGCCCATCTGTGTGCGGTAGCTGCCACGCATTATTGATAAATCATAAGAGGTAATGAAATGATAACAATAAAAAATAATCAAACATGAATGTATTATCAATTTTCCTGACCATAGGCTTGCCCGCCATTGACGAGAGTCTGGATAAGCTGTTGGTTGCCATGGAAACCTTCCCGAATGTAGCGGTATTGGGTGATGCGGTCGGACTGGCACGTATCATCGGGCTGTTGCTTGCCCTTTGTGTCGGCTCTTACGAATGTTGGATGATGATACTCGGACGGCGCGGCATGGATGTGATGAAGCTCCTGCGCATTGTCGGTATCTCCATCTGTATCTCTTCCTCGTCATGGATCTGCTCCGCATTGCAAGTACCGGGCAAGGGATTGGAGTCAGCCACCAAAGCGATGGCACACTCCAAAAACAAGGAGGTGGCTGCTTTTGAGCTAAAGGTAGCACAAAAGCAGAGCGAATACCTAGACCGATTGAGAGCCGTTCAAGATTCCATTGCAACCGCCAAACAGGTGGCCGCTATCGGCGAAGATGCCGCCTGGTGGGACAAGCTCATCTACAACGTGGAAAACTTGGGCAGTACCATCAATAACTATGCGCAACGTGCGGCTGTGGCAGCCGAAACAAAAGTCAGCGAGTGGATTAACGATGTCATACGCTTCATCGGTGAACTGATATTCCAGATGTCCTACTATGGAATACTGGTAGCGCAACGGATATTCATCGCCATCATGATGATATTCTGCCCGATCATGTTCGCCCTGTCACTCGCCCCGCCTTGGAGTTCGGCATGGAGCCAATGGATGTCAAAGTTCCTTTCCCTGTCGTTATGGGGCTTCGTCACCTATATGTGCCTTTACTACATTGACTTCATCCTGCTCTACAACCTTCAGCAGGACATGGTAGCCTACAACCACCTCCTGCATGGCTCTGTCAATTCGTGGGAACAGATTGGAGCATTGGGATTGCAAGGTATCGGTTCTAACTGCATGTACGCGATGGGTATGCTGGTGGGTGCCTACATTATTCGCTTTGTTCCCGAAGTGGCTTCTTGGCTGATTCCCGGTGGTGTAAGTTCGAGTGCGGCTTCCGCTGCAGGTTCTACTGTTACAGGCATGGCTGCTACGGCAGGTTCTATCGCCGGTGGTGCTGTCAGCGCAACGGCTGGTGCGGCAGGTTCGGTCATCAAATCCAAGTGAATGTAATCTTAAAACGAAACGATATGCTTATAGAATCTTTAGCACAGAAAACAAAACTTGCCATGATGACGGTACTCGCAACCATTGGAGGTTGCGCCGTTATCTGCGGCTTTACCATCTGGTGCTGCATCTCTTTAGTTACCAAGGAGCGGCAGCAGATATATGTATTGGACGGTGACATCCCTTTCTTGGCGGAACGGGCCAAGCTGGAAGCGAACTTCACCATGGAGGCGAAAGCCCACATCCAGCTCTTTCATCAATACTTCTTCAACCTGCCACCCGATAACGACTATATCAAGTGGACGGTCGGCAAGGCGATGTATATGGCGGACGGCACCGCCTTGAAGCAGAAACAGGCGATGGACGAGAACGGGTTTTATTCCGACATCATATCGTCATCGGCAGTCTGCACTATCATGTGCGACTCCATCCAGTTTGACGAGCATGAACGGAAGTTCACCTACTACGGCACACAGCTTATCAAGCGGCGCACCCGTGACTTGAAACGGACAATGGTAACGACCGGGTATGTGGAGAATGTGCCGAGGACGAGGAACAATCCCCACGGGTTGATGATTACCAACTGGCGCACCATAGAGAACAAGGATTTGGATTATTAAAAACAGCAACAATGAAATCACTCAGAAAGACATTGCATGAAAGCCGCCTGAAGACCCACCAACAGGTTCGGTCATGGCTGCAACCCAAGATGGGGGCAATCGGTACGAAATATCGGTTGGCAGCAAGAATCCGTTTGGCTAACGCATGGGCGATAAAGCATCCCAAGAAGACTTTTGCCTATGTGGTCAGTTCTCTACTATTCTTGTTAGTGGGTAATCTTTGGATAAGTGGAACAAAAACCGACCCGTCTAATGAATTAAGCGAGTCCAATATCAGTATGGTTTCCAACATGGAACCGCTTTTCAGTGGCTTCCATACCATACAGGCAAACAAGGACATCCAGCGCAACACGCTAATTGATTTGGTAGCCCAAGGTCAGGAACTCCGTGAGGAATTGGATTCGATGATTGCCGTCCCCAATAAGTCAAGGATAGATTCCGCCCGTATCATCCAACGATACCGACAGCTCGAAAACATTGTAAAATCCCTTAATAATAATGAGAACAAATGATTAAAATCAATTTCAAACAACCCAAGTATATCTTCCCGCTGGTGGTGTTCGTGCCGCTGTGCGCCTTGATATACTTCGTGATGCAGACCTTCAAGGGTTCGGGCGATACCGAACAGTCGGTATCCACCGACCGCATCAACATGGAACTTCCCGAAGCCCAAGCGGAAGAAGCCGGAGATAAGATGTATGAGATGTCAAGACGTTTCGGTGACGAGGATGCCTTTACCGCAGTCGGTGCTATCGGCGAGGAAAAGAATGAGACCGAGGAACTGGAGCATGGTTATACCGAAGAGGAACTGAATCTGCTTGATGCAGCCGAAGCAGAACGCATCCGTCAGCAAAAGGAACTGGAGGAGTTGGAGCGTTCCCTTGCGGAATCCCGAAAGCATATCAATGAATATGCCTATGGCGATAATCCGACCAATGGTTATACCTCAAAAGATGAGTTTGCCCAAGATTTGGAGGAAATCCAACGCAGGAGCTATGAACGGCAAAAGGCAATCGAGAGCGGACTGGGCATAACCAACCCGGAACAGGAAGAAGCCCTGCAACGGCAACGTGCCGATTCCATTGCCAAAGTCAGACAGGAAGAGAAAGAACGCAACCGTCCCAAGTTGGTTATCAAATCCTCCGATACCAATGCGGACAAGTTCCACACGGTATCTTCTTCGGATGATGCAGTGGATGCCAAACTGATCCGTGCGATGATTGACCAGACCACCAAGGCGCGTGAAGGCACCCGGCTTCGCTTCAAGCTATTGGATGATGTGACGGTTGGCGGCATTAACTTGAAGAAAGGCACTTACCTCTATGGGACGGTGACAGGGTTCGGGCAGCAGCGTGTACGTGCGGCCATCACCAGCATCCTGATTGGGGATAAGTTCGTAAAGGTCAATCTGTCCGTCTTTGACAATGACGGCATGGAAGGCTTCTATGTTCCCGAATCCCAGTTCCGTGACTTCGTGAAAGATGCCGGCTCCAATGCGGTACAGCAGAATATCAATTTTGATTCGGGAAGCGGATATGAGACCGGCATATCGGCTGAAGCCGTCGCTTTGCAGACCTTGCAGAATATGTATAACTCGGCATCGTCGGCCATATCCTCCAATATCCGAAAGAACAAGGCGAAAATCAAATACAACACCATTGTCTATTTGATAAATTCGGATGAAGCAAGGTAGATTTTCTCAAACGTATTCAGATATTTTATAGTCAAACATCAATAATTTTCAGTATGAATTCCAAGATTATTCTTTTCATTCTCAGTGTTCTCTTTGTCATAGGCAACGCATCTGCCAACGAAAGGATCTATGTCAATAGCGGAGTGACCACCCACATTGTCATGCCGGAGAACATCAAATTGGTGGATATATCCACTCCCAAGATTATCGGCAACCAGTGTGCCGACAACATTGTACGCATCAAGCCTTTTCAAGAGAACGATTCCACTTCGGTAAGCGGTTATAAGGAAGATGAGCTGTTAGGAACGCTTACCTTGATTGGAGAACGGCATATCGCCCAATATGACATTGTCTATACACAATCCCCGACATTGGCGGCATCCATCTTCCAAGTTCCATACAGCGATACGCAATCCTACATCAACCCGGAGGTATCTATGCCCATGTCGGAAATGGCCCGCTATGCGTGGGCGGTTTATGGCAGTGACCGCAAGTTTAATCAGGTGGTGTCAAAGGCACACGGCATGAAGGCGGTGGTCAATAACATCTATGCCATCGGGGATTACTTCTTCATTGACTACTCGCTGCAGAACAAGACGAAGATTCCTTACGACATTGAGGAACTGCGTGTGAAACTGACCGACAAAAAGCAGAGCAAGGCTACCAACTCCCAGACAATCGAGCTGACTCCGGTGTTCTCACTCAACTATGCCAAGAAGTTCCAAAAGAACTACCGCAATGTGTTGGTGCTTCCCAAACTGACTTTCCCTGACGAGAAAGTGCTGCGACTGGAGATTTCAGAGAACCAAATCAGCGGACGTGTAATCGTGCTGACCATCGAATATGAGGACATCCTCCATGCGGACGGCTTCGATTCGGACATCTTGAAAGGGACCTCCTATTATCCTCATTATTACATCAATTATACTCCGAAGCCATGAAAAAGTTTTTGTTTATCTTATTGTGTGCGTTTGCTTCGATAGGCGCATCCGCACAGGACGGCAAGCTGACGCTGAACACCGGCTTTCTGTTTCCTTCCACGTTAAACGCCACGCTGGGTTACGAGCATCCGCTTTCTTACGGAAACGCTGTGGAAGTGTTCGGAGAGGTTGGCGACCACTGGCAGACACCGGTGAGTGACCGTTTTTGGAAAGGTTATTATTGGGACGGCAGTGTGTTGTACAAGCACCGCCTTGTCCGCTACAAGAACGGGATGCTTCGTTTCCGTTTCGGCCCGCAGTTCGGGGCTGTACAACGAAAGTTCTTTCTCGGTTTGGAGGCAGGCTTTGAATACAGTTATGTGTTTCAGAACGGCTGGGAGTTCGCTCTTATCCAAAAGAACAACGTGAGCTTCATTCATGGTGACACTTTCCGAAACGGGTTGCTGATTGGTGTGAAGATTCCATTCTAAAGACATTCAAACAATATTCAAACGGAGTTTAAACGATAAAAAGTAGCGTATGGCATTTGAAGAGACAAGGGAACAGCAGCAGATGTATAACTACTTCCGTAGCTGCATCTACATTTTTCTCATCATTGAGATAATTATGAACTTGCCCATTGCGGCAGATAATCGCGTTACGCAGTTCATTCTCGACTTGTTAGACAGATTCCCCGTGTTCACGTCCGTTTCGGGTTGTAAGATGGTGGAACTGGTTTGTATCTGTGTGGTCTGCATCGGCACAAAGGCGAAGAAGGCATTGAAGTTCAATGTCAAGACAATGGTTATCTATCCCGTATTAGCCGGACTGACCCTTGTCGGACTCTGTTTCCTTTTCCACCAGATGGGCTTCGGAATGAGTTGGATGGGATTCCCTGCCAACCGCATTCTATATGCCGTATGTTCTGTGGTAGGTACCATGCTGGTGCATCAGGGATTGGACGGCATCGCCAAGTATTACAATTACAAAGTCGGTGATGACCGTTTCAATTTTGAGAATGAATCATTCCAACAATCGGAGGTGCTTGCCAGCAATGATTATTCGGTAAACATACCGATGATATACTATTGGAAACGAAAAATGCACAAGGGTTGGATCAATATCATCAACCCGTTCCGTGGCACTATCGTACTCGGTACTCCGGGTTCGGGAAAGTCTTTCGGTATTATTGACCCCTTTATAAGACAGCACGCTGCCAAAGGTTTTGCCATGATGGTGTACGATTTCAAGTACCCGGTGCTTGCTAAGACTCTTTTCTATCAATTCTGCAAGAATCGTAAGGCCGGCAGGTTGCCTCAGAACTGCGGCTTCCGTACCATCAACTTTACGGATGTGGAATACTCAGACCGCATCAATCCTATTCAACGGAAGTATATCCCGGATTTGGCGGCGGCATCGGAAACGGCCGCTACCTTGCTGGCTTCCTTGAATAAGGGAGGTGGGGAGAAGAAAGGCGGTTCGGAAGCATTCTTCACCAACTCGGCGGAGAACTTCTTGGCGGCTATCATTTACTTTTTCGTAAATTTCCATCCAGTCGGGTTCAGAAACGGTAAGAAACTGAAACGCTATATTCTACTGGAGGGAAAGAAACTGGAGATTGTCATTCGGAACTGGGATGATTTCAATGCCATAGACGAGAAAGGAAATGTGGTGCTGGATTTCGTGGATGAGAATGGCAATGATGTATCTACGGATGAAGACCGTATGTTTGTGGACTTGAATGGCTTTTCGTACAAGGACAGAGCCAAAAGGCTCATTAAGATTGAACGCTGCTGGTATGAGGATGAACACGGCAATGAGGTTGAGCCGGACACCATTACGGGCGAGTTTTCTGATATGCCGCACGTATTGTCCTTCTTGGGCAGGTCATACGACCAGATTTTCAACATCCTGATGCAGGATGATAAGATTGCCTCTCTGATGGCTCCCTTCAAAAGTGCCTTTGAGAACAAAGCGAATGACCAGTTGGAAGGTATGGTGGGTACGCTTCGTGTCAATGCCGCCCGATTGGTATCTCCTGAAGCCTATTGGGTCTTTACGGGAGACGATTTCGATTTGAAGATTTCTGATAAGGCACATCCAAGCTATTTGGTTATCGCCAACGACCCGGAGAAGGAACAGGTTATCGGTTCGCTGAATGCTTTGGTGCTGAACAGACTGATTACAAGAGTAAATTCCAAAGGGAACATCCCGGTAAGTATCATCGTGGACGAGCTTCCCACTCTGTACTTCCACAAGATAGACCGGTTGATTGGTACGGCTCGCTCCAATAAGGTAGCCGTTACTCTTGGCTTCCAGGAGTTGCCTCAGTTGGAAGCGGACTATGGCAAGGTGGGTATGCAGAAGATTATCACTACCTGCGGTAACATCTTCATGGGTGCGGCTCGTAACAAGGAAACTTTGGAGTGGGCGCAGAATGATGTGTTCGGCAAGGCGAAGCAGACATCACGCTCTATCTCCATCAACGACCAAAAGGTGTCTACCACTATCTCCGAGAAGATGGACTACCTTGTTCCGGCTGCCAAGATTGCAGATATGGCTACGGGATGGTTGGCTGGTCAGGCGGCACGTGACTTTACCGCCACCGATGACAAGATGCTTGATAACTTTGACATCGAGCAGTCGGAGGAGTTCAAGACCACGAAGTATTTCTGCAAGACACACTTCGATATGATGAAGATTAAGGAGGAGGAAGACCACTATGTGGCTCTGCCTAAAATCTATGAGTTCAAGAATGACCGGGAGAAGGAGATTATGCTTAACCGCAATTTCAAACGTGTCAATCAGGAAGTCGAAGATATGGTCAAGGAACTGCTTGGAATGAGTTAAGTATGGAAGGAGTTGCGAAAATACCCACCTTTAGTGGTAGTATTCTAAAGATTATCGCCATAGTGTCTATGATAATAGACCATTGTGCCTATTTCCTGATGGATGAGCATACGATGATGTATGAGGTAATGCGCTGTGTAGGTCGTATCGCTTTTCCGGTGTTTGCCTTCTTGATTGCGGAAGGTTTTGCTTATACGCATAACAGAAAGAGATACTTTGCCCAGCTTTTGTTTTTTGCTGTTATCAGCGAAGTTCCCTGGTATCTGCTAAATGGTGCGGACGGTTCGCACAACGTGATGTTCACGTTGGCTTTGGGTGTAGTGGCTTTGGCGATACTGGAGAAAATGAAAGAGAATGGCATCCTTTGTGGGGGTGCCATTCTCTCTATTGCTTATCTTGCCACTTGGTCAGGTGTGGATTATGAGTGGCGAGGGATATTGATGATTGTCGTTTTCAATTTGTTACGGAATCAAAATCCAACACAGCCATTCCCCTATGATAGGATGATTCAGATACTTTGCACTTTTCCTTTGATGATACACTATGGTAGCATCGGTGCGATATTGGCTTGTATGACTATCTTTTTATACGATGGCACAAGAGGAGTCATAAAAAGTAATATGGCAAAGTATGGAGTTTATGTTTTCTATCCGATGCACTTGATGCTGATATGGTGGGCAACAAGATATATGATTTTATAACATATTGATTTTATACATTTTATAGTAAATATCAAGGGGGGGGGGGGGGGAACAATTTAATACCATTTTAGCACCACTATTTAGCCTTCATAAAAATGTGGTTCTTTTACATTTTATCGTTTTATTGGATTGAGATACATCAATGTTTACATACAGACATGAAAGAATATAAAACAGAGAAGCCAACCTGTCAGCAATAAGTTGGCTTCTCTGTTTTAATGGAACATATAGAACCAAGGCACTATCGTTATCAGCAACAGCATCAATAAAAACACATACAGTACCATCCGTAATGTCCGGTTCGGAAATCTCTTCTTAAAGAAAGCTGATACTATGTTTAGATGCAACAGGATGTGTACGGCAAGCAAAACTATCAATGCCACTCCTGCCCATAGGTGAACATCACCCCATCCATGCCTTCCCAATCCACACAAATGCGAACACCATGAATCGGCCCCGTGCATTCTGACGGCATGGCGGGAAGGAATGACAACTTCCAAGATGAAACCGCTTATGCTAACCAACGCCATCGCAACCAACATGGCAAAGTCAATGACAATATTGACCGGCATCTTGCTTTTTAACATTATTCCTTGTTATTATGTCCATGACATTCATGATGATGTTCATGGGATGAACAACCTATACCGGAATCTGTGATTCTCCCATTCAGATAATCGGTTACAACATGCTGGATATTCCCGGAACAACCTCTTACTACTTTTATGTTGTGGGAAGTAAGGACATTCAAGGCTCCTTGTCCCATATTCCCCGCCAGCATCACGTTGACCCCCATCTTCTCCAATTCTCCTGCTATGTTAGACTTGCATCCGCATCCTTGGGGAGAAGGAATAATCTCGTTACTCAGGATTTGATTGTCTTGCCCTATTGTCAAGACAGTGTAATACTCGCAGTGGCCGAAGTGGTCATCGACCTCATTTTCTCTTGTCGGAATTGCAATTTTCATCATAATCTATTTTTATTCATGTTATGTTATTTACCGTAGAGCCTACGTTATTTTTGTAAGTTATGGCTTCATTTCAGGAACTTTCAGAGGGCATCCTTTGATGCAACGTCCGCACTTGATACAATCGGGATGGAGGAATCCGTTTCCGTCATTCCTGCTCTCGTATGGCTTTAATTGCATGGGACATACTGCGGAACAGAGTTTGCATTTGGTAGTACACTTTTCTCCCACGATTATTCGACGGTAGCTGTCGGGAAGCCTGCCGCTACGAGGCGACACCCACGCTGACAGCGTTCCCATCGGACAAAACGAGCACCATGTTCTCGGAGCATATATAAATGAAAGAGTCACGCCAACAATCGTGGTAACCAGTATAATCGTCCAGAATACCCGTCCCATATCATTCCAGTCACCCCAAGCACGGTACATCTGTATGCCGAACATTGTGAAGATAAACATCACCATGAAAATACGGAATCCTTTGGTGCGTACAAATGCTGGAATCGGTTTGTGCGGCGAGTATTTCGCCAATACCCTGTCGTAAAAGTTTCCACGGGGGCAGGCATTCCCACACCACCATCGCCCTTTGCGCACAGCAAACGCGACCGGTGCTATCATACAGATTACAGCAAGGAAACCGATTACCGGATAAAAGTAACCGACAACAAGATACACCAATAGTATCCAATATAGCGGAAATCCCTTTTGAGGAAGGGAACGAAAAAATTGTTTATGTGCCATGTGTTTTCTAACTCATTGTTTTAGGGAACAAAGTTACGCAATTACATACATCGGCACAAACTATAAAACAGATGCCTTAATTGATTTTATCAATCATAGTGTGATTGAGAATTTTTTAAGCCTCTTATTGATCATGGCAGGAGGAATAACTGTTCTGATAGTATCGGCAAGGATATTAAGCAGCCGTTCACGCACGAAATTGCGATGTATCACAAAGGCAATCTCACGGTTCGGTTCGGGATTGGTAAGCACACGGACATTGGCTTGCTGGCATTTCCTAAGAAGCGGTACATGAAGTTCCGGAATGATGGCATATCCTCCGTTCTCGTCAACAATCTTTATCAGTGTCTCCACACTGCCTGCTTCATAAACGGCTTGTCGCCCTGTCCTGTAATTGCAAAAGGGGAAAACACCTCGATTGGGGCAATAGCCCTCACGAAGCACCCATACGCTTTCCACAGGAAGCCGATCTATCTGTAAATCGAGGTTATTATAAATAGGTTCATTCGGAGACACGTATGCCATGAGACGTTCTTGATAGACCGGTATTTCCAACAATTCATCGTTGTTAAGCGGTGTCGCTAAAAGCGCAATATCAAGTTCTCCACGTTCAAGTTGTAAAACAAGGGTTGATACCCGTGCTTCCTCGACATGCAATTCTATGTCCGGATGATTGACGGACAGATATTTGAGCATTTTCGGCAATAAATACGGAGCGACCGTAGATGTAATGCCGAGCGACACTTTCCCGACAGATTCTCCTTTTCGTGTAGCCACCAGCTCTTTAACCTGCGCTGCATTGAACAACAGCAGCTTTGCACGGCTGATAATTTCTTCGCCGATAGCGGTCGGCTTCACCGGATGGCTGTTACGGTCAAATATGGTTACATCAAGCTCAATCTCCAATTTTTGAACAAGCGATGACAAGGTTGACTGTGAGATGCCGCATGATTCCGCGGCTTTTGCAAAATGGCGGTATTTGTCAACCGCCACGATATATTCCATTTGCTGAAGTGTCATATAAGTCGGATTACGTTCGATAATTTCGATGCAAAATTAGATAAAATCTATTTTGTGGAACAGAATTATTGGACTAATTTTGCAAAAAATAAACGGCTATGATACAAGTAAACAAGAAAATCTGCCCTCACGACCATATTTGTCCGCTGATTAAAGCGTGTCCGGTCGGAGCAATCTCACAGGATTCCGAAGGTTTTCCGGTGATAGATTACAACCTTTGCATTGAGTGTAGCAAATGCGTGAGAAAATGTCCTATGAAGGCAATGGAACAAATAGAAGGAGACAAACGATAAATTTAAAAAAACGTTATTTAAGGGGCAGTATGTCTATCTCGCTGGAAGTCGATTCAAGAACTCCGACGAGGTACCCGAACTTCAGATTCTGATTTGTTTTAACCGACCTGAAGATGGAATCGCAACCTACAAAAAGAGATGGGAGATTGAAACGGCATTTCGCGCCATGAAATCTTCGGGCTTCAATATAGAGGATACTCACCTGCGAGACGGGGATTGAATCGCACGTCTGTTTGCGATGGCCTACATTGCTCTATGGGCATATCTCGTTGGTGAACATAAAGATATAAACGTTAGACCGATAAGATTTCTGAAACACGGACGAAGGGAAAAGTCGTTGGTTAAGTATAGATTGGAGGAATTCTCAAATGTGCTTTTCAGACCGACCTACGAACCTAAATTCGATGTCTTCAAATTTTTGTCATGTACTTAAAGAATACATATCCGATTATAGCAAATGTAACTATGGTCAAACAGACATACACAATAATTATCTCGTTCAATATTTCGGAATGAAGTAATTTTAAGTTAGCAAATATGATAAGAACAAAGAGTATAGCAAACAATAGTAAACAATGCCACCATGCACTAAAAGTATCGTTTAGATAACAAAAGAAATGGCAAATAATAGAGATTTTTAGGGAATACATCAGAAATCGTCCGTTTCGCATAAATTGACAATAATCAGGGATTATATAGATTTTGTCCAATTTTTCTTTCTCTTATTTTGCTCACATTGGCTAATGGACTATAACATTCTTAGCACACTGATAACCGTCGGAACATAATCGGGAGCTTCTGCATATCCAATCCTTTTGAGCCAAAGCAGATAATTACCATCCTCACATTTGTACTTGTACTGCACCTTGGTATAATAAGCACGGACACTTTCCGACCAATGGTCAAACTCATAATACTTTCCTGTACGTGGATTGGTCAGCCCGAAGAGGTTGTGCCTATCCCTACACAGCGGAGAGGTGAACCAACCTGTTTCCAGAATGGCTTGTGCCAATACCACTTTCGGATATAGGATGCCGTTCCGTTTGATTTCAGTATAAAGATTAGGTATTGTCAATTCAGGAAGATGCCCGTTTGGCTTAACCCGCCTGATTGTTTGGGACGTCTTACCGTCCACTTTTTGGGTATATTGATTCAAGGATGCGCTATCCGTTAATAAAGAAACTGTTGCATCTTTTGTCCTCTCTATACTCTTCGATACGCCTGTATCTGTCTTATTATCAATAGTCTTTTCTATATCATTTGCCTGAATCGGATCGATTTTCGCCTCTTTCGTTATCGTATAAAACTGTGCTGACACCATTCCCGGCACCAGCATCAATAGGATTGCAATCAGAATACTGTTGTGCATTTCTTTTCCGGAATTTGATGTGGATAATTTTGTGACATCCAAGCGGTAACGACACCGCAAATTTAACAGTTCAACATCATTCAAATGGAATTACACAACAGAAATTTATCCGAAATGCTGCCTTACGAGAAGCTGGCGGTATTGGGCATCGACCGTGAGAAAGCGGATTTGTTGCCCCAGGAAGTAAAGGAGAAACTGGCTTCCGGTGAGGTCACACCGCTGATGCAAGTCTCTATCAATGCCCGCAATGGTGGCATCATCACCTTGCCTGTTAAGTTACAACTTACCGCTGACAAGAACGGCAATCCGGCCCTTATCGCCTATCCGGTCAGAGCGGACCTTGAAGTGGAGCGTAACAAGGTCCTCCGATTGACCGAGCAGGAAGCCATCCGGCTACGGAATGGCGAGGTGGTTCAAAAAGCCGTGGAGGTAAACGGCGAGAAGACGCAGCAGTATCTCCAATTAGACCCTGAGACCAAATCAGTCATCCATCGCAGAGTAACGGACATCCGACTGGAGCAGAAACTCAAAGACATGGAGAAGGTCAATGACATCGAGTTGGGCACCCGGCAGAAACAGCAGGTACGCGAGGGCAAGCCCGTCGAACTCAATGTAGGCGGAGAGAAGGTATCCGTGGGCGTGGACTTGAAAGAGCCGCAAGGCTTCAAGGTCATTAACGGGAATATGAAGGAGTGGGAACGGCAGCTGAAACTCCGTTATGACGAACAGCATCCCGAATACTTGGGTCTGGTAATGACGGACAAGAACCGTTGGGAATACCAGAAGGTCGTGGATGCCCAGTCCAAAGGACGTGCCATCCACTTAAAACCTTCCCGTGAAGAAAAAACGACCAACGGTCTTAAACGCTGATGGTTATGGCAAAGAAATCTGATAAAGAACAGGAAGCCGGATTGCCCAAAGAGTTCAGCAATCTGAAGGAAAAGCATCCCGATGCGCTACTTCTCTTTCGGGAGGGTGATTTCTACCGGCTTTATAAGGAGGATGCCGTCAAAGCCGCCATGATTCTCGGTATCGCCACAACAGACAAGCTGACTTCGAGCATTGAGAAGAAGATAAAGACAGCCGAGTTTCCAAGAACCGCATTGGACACCTATCTTCCCAAGCTCATTCGTGCCGGAGCACGGGTCGCCATCTGTGACAGGCTTGAATTAGTCGAGAAAGTAAGGAAGAATGAGGAACCAACCCTATCAAACAATACCGATATGGCAAAGAAGAGTAAAGAGAAGGCTGTGCAGGAAGAGCCTGCCAAGACTGTGAAGAACGCAGCCGGGGAGAAACCTGCCAAGAAGAAGGTGGAAACACAAGCGGAAGCCAAGAGCGAACAGAAAGCCGAGACGAAACAGGAACGCAAGCCACGCGAGCCTCAGATGGTAACTGCCGCCGGTGAGAAAGTAACCCACGGCCATGCTTACCAGAGCAAAGCCAATCCCGAAGAGTGGTACTTTACCGCCAAGATGGATGGCAAGCAGTTGAAGCCACAACGGATGGACGCTGCCGACTTTGCCGCTTACCAGAAGAAGGAAATGACCGTACCCCAGTTAATGGAACGCTATTATCCCACCAAACTGATGCCTAAGGTGTCGGAAGAATCCTTCAAGATGCCCAAGTCCATCGCCGGACCGGAAGGCAATATCTCCGTGGAGAAGTTCAATGTCTATAAGGAGAAGGACGAGCAGCGTGCCGATTATGGCAAGTATAAGTTCTATGCGCAAATCGGTGACTCCAAGATGTCGGCAGTCGCTTCCCGTCAAGACTTGAACGCTTACTTCGACCGGGTGATGACTCCTGCCCAGTTAGTGGAGAAAAACTTCGGGGAACGTCTGCACCTGAAATCAGCCTACGAGAAATACCAGTTTCCTGAAGGTATTGACCCGAAAGGTGTGCGTGTGGCGAAAGACCGGGGTGACAACAAGTGGAAGGTGTCCGTGGATATGGGCGACAAGGGCCGCACCACCAAGCATGAAATCTCCTTTGATGACGGCTACTCGCTTTTCAAGGCAAAGACCGCCACACGGGAACAGATTGCGGCTAAGTATCTCAATACGGAAATCAGCGGTATGCTTGCCGCAAAGAGTGTCAAGGTGGAGAAATCCGCATCCATGAAAATGTAACGTAATCAGACAACAGTTTAACGATAAAAGGAAAACAAGATATGAGTAAAAAGATGAGATATGAGGAGTTGGTGGAACTCCTTCAGGAGGGCAAAATCGGTTATCTCCGTTTTGTCCTGGAGGGTGAGAACGAACAGGATTATCTGGAGTGGTGCCGTACCCACGGCACAGACCCTTCGGATGAATCCGCAGAGTTTTATATCGAGCAGACGGACATCAAGCAGATGGACCGTCAGGTAATGGATGACGAGGACTATGGCATCTGGAACTAATTACAACCCGTCAACTTCGGGCAATGCGGGCCAGGTCGCTCTGGATAAGTTCGCGGCGATGATGATTGACCGCATGGAGCAGATGAAGGCCTCCGACTGGAAGAAAGGCTGGATTGGCGGTGCATCGGGATATGCCGGCTTGCCGCAGAACGTGGGCGGCAGGAACTATTCCGGCTCCAATTCGCTGTTCCTGCAACTGCATACGGCGGCGAATGGCTACGACTTACCTGTATATCTGACTTTCAAGCAGGCGCATAACCTTAAAGCCCATGTGCTGAAAGGCGAAAAGGCGTTTCCCGTGGTCTATTGGGACATGCTGGTGAAGGACAAGAACGGGCAGAAAATCAGTTCGGATGAATACCGTGCCATGAGCCGGGAAGAACGGAAAGATTTGGAAGCGATTCCTTTCATCAAGGCTTTTCCAGTTTATAATATAACGCAGACCAATCTGGCAGAGGTACAGCCGGAGCGTATGCAAAAACTATTGGAGAAGTTCAAAGTGCCGGAACTTAGGGATACCGAGGGTATGTATGCCCATGCCGCCCTTGACCGTATGGTGCAGACCCAAGGCTGGCTCTGCCCGATACAGGCAGACAAGCGTGTGGACGGTGCCTTCTATTCTCCTTCTGCTGACCGGATTGTTGTTCCCTTGAAGGAGCAGTTCAATATCGGTCACACTCCGGATGAAATTTACCGTGGCGGTATGGAGTATTATTCGACCATGCTCCACGAAATGACACACTCGACCATGACGGCTGACCGACTGAACCGTGAGATGGGCGGCAAGTTCGGAGACCCCAAGTATGCGAAGGAGGAACTTGTGGCAGAACTGACGGCTGCCATGATCAGCCATTCGATGGGATTTGATTCCAAGATAACGGACAACTCCGCAGCCTATTTGGACTCGTGGATTGGTGTCCTGAAGAAGGAACCGAAGTTCATTGTTTCCATCATGGCTGATGTGAATAAGGCTTCTGACCTCATTCTTGACCACGTGGACAAGCAACGGTTGGCATTGGGCGAACAGCCTTATCTTGCCAAGAACGACCCTTTTGCTCCTATGGGTGCTGATGAGGAGGTTCCCTTCAAGAATGCCGCCATCATCAAGACCCGTTCCGGCGATTATGCCATCCGTGCTTCATACGATGGTGTGGAACTTGGATTGAAAAAAGTTACCAAGGACACAGCAAAAACGTTCTTCCAACTTACCGACCAGAAGGACAAAACGGCATTTCTGAATATGACAGCACGTAAGACATACGAGCCGGAGTTAACAATTATGCGGAGAAGTCAGAAAGTGAGTTCCGGGATTAGTCTATAAAGAGAGTTACAGATGAGTGATTACAAAGTAAATTTCAAGGACATGAAATCCCGTGTGGGGGTGGATGACATCGCTTATGCGTTGGGGTATCGTCTGGACCGGAAAGCGGGTGTGGGTCGATATATCGAGCTTGTACTTGGTGAGGGTAATTACAGACGTGATATCATTATCGTCAGCCATCCGCATAACAAGGCGGCTCAGACTTTCTTCCGCCGGGATGGTTCCAAAGGTGATGTGGTCACTCTCATTCGTGAGAATCTGAATTCATTCCTGGTATCGGGTAAGGACGATTGGCAGAAGATTGCCAAGGTGATGGCACGCTTCGCCAATATGCCTGAACCCGAATACCGGGAAGATAGAGAATATATCAAGTCCATCAAACACGATGCTGTATTTGATGAATCGCGCTATGAGGTCAAACCGATTGACACCAACAGAATTCCTGGATTATTCTCCCAAAGAGGTATATCCGATGATACCGTGAAAGAACTATCGTCTTTCATTTCCCTTGTCAGGGACAAGCAGAATGGAAAGTTTGAAGGATATAATATCGGTTTCCCTTATACGAATGAACATTGTGACGAAGCCAACGGCTACGAGATTCGTGGGTATGGCGGTTACAAATCCAAGGCGGCAGGTACGGACTCTTCCTCTTCCGCTTGGGTGGCTGACTTGACGGGCGGCAATCGTGAGGTTGTCCGAAGCGTGTTCTTCTGTGAGTCGGCTTTTGATGCGATGGCTTTCTATCAGATGAACAAGATTCAATCAGGTACGGATGTGGCATTGGTATCATTGGGTGGCACTTTCTCTGACAAGCAGATAACCGGGACGATGGCTCGTTTCCCTAATGCGAGGGCATTTGACTGTTTCGACAATGATTTAGCCGGACGTATCTACGGATTGCGCATGATGGCAATACTGGAGGATATTCCGATGAAAATCAATAAAAAGGATGGTGCTCTTTCCATTGAAGCCAAAGGCAAGTCTTTTGAGTTAAATATGGAACGTTCCTTGACGGCACAGGTCAGTGAGAAACTATCCATCCGTTACAAGATGGGGCAATGGCTTCCTCCAAAGGCTTTCAAAGATTGGAATGACTGTCTGATGAATAAACCGATGGTGCCGATGCTCTCTCCGCATAAGGAGGAACGTGGACAAAACTTGACTGAACGCAGAAATGCGGGTCTTAAAATGTGAAGTATATGCAAGGAATAAAATCAAAAGCAGCGGCATTGGCCATTCTATCAGCTTTCCTGATGAATGGCTTTCCATCTTTCGCCCAACAGACGGATCCGGCTTTGACGGGTGCGGTGATTGCCCAGACTGTGGAGTTGAAGAATATCCACAAGCAACGTAAGAAAAGGCAGGAACAGATTATCGCTGCCGAGACTGCCGTAACCTTGGCACTTGACCGTGTTCACTCTGTGGAGAACAAGATGCTGGAATACCTCTCCAATGCACAGGGTGCGATGCAGAACCTCTATCAGATTAAACGTGTAGGGGAATTGGTTACGGTTGAGATACCAAAGAATTGTAGCTTATTAACGAAATCGGTGGGTCACAATCTGAAGGGTACAGCTATCGCAGCCATCGTCTCTGACGAACTGACGGATGCGGCTACACAGATGGCTGCACTCTATCCCTTTATGAAGCAGTTGGTGACTTCGGGCAGTTACAACGTGCCCGGTGGGGACGGGAAGAATGAGAAGCACAAGGTGAACTTGTTGAACTCTTCGGAGCGGTACTATATCGCCAACGAGGTAGTGACCCGACTGGAAGCCATCAATACGGATTTGTTTATCCTGGCATGGCAGGTTCGCACGTTATCTTGGAATGACCTCTGGTTCTCTCTTGACCCGGAAGGTTGGGCAAATGTGATGTCCGGCAAAAATATCATTAACGGCATCGTATCGGAATGGAATCAAGGCTACTTGCTAAAATGGTAAATAATTAATAAAACAATACTATAAAATGACAACGGAAAAGAAGATTATAGGTAGCTGCCCCCTCTGTGGCGGTAACGTGGTGAAGACCTGCAAGGGGTATCGCTGTGAGAATAATATGGGAGAACATCCCTCGTGTGTATTGAAAATCAATGCCATTCTTGGTAATCGGAAGATGAATGACAGCGAAGTTACTGAACTATTAGCTAACCGTTCTATCTTGTTGGACGGCTTTGCTACTAAGGAAGGAAAGACCTTCCCTACCGTGCTTGAACTGGCTGATGACGGCAACATCAATATGCAGGCGGTTGTCGGCAAATGTCCTCATTGTGGCGGCGAAATCCGTGTGGGAAGCCGGGCTTTCAACTGTTCCAACTATGGCAATCAGGAAGCCCCTTGTTCGTTTGCCATCTGGCGGAACATTGGCGGGCATCAGGTGACTTTGGTTGAAGCCAAGGAACTTTGCGAGAAAGGTATCACTTCTGCAGAACTGGAGATGTACCGTGAGGACGGTGCGGTGTACCGCAAGCGTTTGGGTGTCTCTCCTGACAAACTTCAAATCGTGAAGATATGAGACCGGGTACAAGATTAGCCATCATATTGGCTTCGATTATTCTGTTTTGGGGTGTCGTTGGGTATTTGGTATTCCGTGGCGATAATCCTAAGAAGCGTGCTGTAGAGGTTGCGGAACTTGCATTGAAGGCTTCGGTGGATAATCCGAAGTCTGTCAAGATTATCGGTATCAGCCAGCCGGATTCCGTGTTTGGCAGGGAGTATATCACGATGGACGAGAAGATGTCTATCTCTATGGCGATGATGAAAATCAATGAGAAAGTGATGAATCTTACTGACGGGTTGGAGAATTTCAATCCTGACGATAAGGAGATTTCCGTGCTGATGGAGCGTCAGATAGAGGCGATGTCTGTGCTTCGTTCCCTGACTCCGCAAGTAAATGATGGTGTTACAAAATCATTTACGGGTTGGAAGGTCAAGATTGAATATGAGGGTATAGATTCTGGCGGCAAGTCCTATCACTCTGAATATTGGTTCATTCTTGATAAGAAGGCTCAATGTGTCATCAAATCATTTGAGATTCCTCTGATGTAAATCCATACAGCAAATACTTTTTCTTTATCCCCGGCATCCGGGACCAATGTGGTCAAGGGTGTCGGGGATTTTTGTGCCTGTTATCTTCATTCGGTCATCCGCGCTCCCGGTTCTATTTTCCGATACAAAGCAACGGAGGGCGGTGCCGACAGCAAATGCCGTTGCACTTGGCTGCACGGAAAGCGGACGGCAGCTTTCCGCAATTTGTGCCCAATTGGGTATTCCGTCTCTTTCCGCTTGCCACATTTGCCTTACGTCCCTTGTTCCCTCCGTATTGTTGGCATCGTAAAAATCACCCGGGAGCGAGAAGCCAAAAGGCTTCAAACAAAAGGGAAAAAATTAGAACGTATGGCAATCACACTTAAAGACAGAAAGGAAACGCTAAACCACAGAGGGAATGTTTACGAACTGACTCTATTGTGGAATAGAGAGGACATCCGCAGATGTGCTTTCGGAATGGCTCCCGATTATGCCCATATCCGTAAGGACGGCAAGAATTTCGCTTGTATTACTTGCTACTCCAATGATACAGGTTTTTCGGTGGAGAGTTTCCACCGCTTGTTGGTTAAGCCGGAATGGAAAATGTTGTTCCGCAGTGAGGACATCAACACTATTCCATTGAAGGAACTTTTGGAGAGGCTGCCGATAGGATAGTAAATGTATAATATTTAAAACGAACAGATATGAAAGGAACAGAACAATTCAAGGAAATCATCAAGAACTATCTTGACAACAGGGCAAAGGAGGATGAACTCTTCCGTGTAAAGTATGAAGCTACAGCACGTAGCATAGACGATATTGTAAACTACATATTTTCAGAGGTGCAGAAGTCGGGATGTTGCGGTTTCGCTGACGAGGAAATATACTCAATGGCGGTTCACGTAGTGGATGAACCTACCTTGGAAATCGGTAAGCCGACATCTTGTAAGGTTGTCGTGAACCATCATATAGACTTGACCGAGGAGGAAAAGGCGGAGCAACGTGATTTGGCTTTGAAACGCTATCAAGAAGAGGAACTTCGTAAGATACAAGTGCGGAACTCCCGACCCAAGCCAAGTAAACCCCAAGTACCCCAACAAGCCGAGTTATCACTATTTGATTTTTAAGAATATGAAGCCGAGAAACAAATTTGAGAGATTGGTGGCAGCTTCCAACGGGGAGCTGACCGCCATCGGCTCTAAAGCCGTGAAGTGGGCAATCGGAAACGTAGTAAAACACATTACGTTCCGAACATCTGGACATAAATGCACGTGTGGCGATTGCGGGGAGAAGTTTGACTATAAGGGAAAAGGCAAGTATGTCCGTTGCCCTCATTGTGGACACCGCTTGCAAGTGACTGATACGTTAAAACGCAAGTGCCAAGAGAAAGGCTACTTTTCTACCCTTGAAGTGATTGGCGGCTTGCAAGTACAGAGGGTATTCCTTCTAACCGCCATTTACTGCAAAGGGAGACCTATGGATTTCTATTATGATGAAGTATGCCGTCTGTGGCTCAATGCAAAAGGGCAGGTGGCGGTCACTTCAAGATTGAGAGCCATGGGCTATTACCGGGACAGCTTCTGTTTTGCCAGCCCGATAGAGTTGAGAAACATGTCGGATGTGCATTTAGTCATATCCGATGCCTACACCTGTCCTTATTATTCAGTCCTACCCGAATTGAGACGGAACGGGATGAAAGGAAAATTGCCCGACTGCCATCCGTTTGAGTTGATGAAGGCTCTTTTGGCTGACCACCGGATGGAGACGATGATGAAAGCGAGAGATTACAAGGCGATTGAGTATTTTATCTACCGCTCCTTAGACCTCAATACTTGTTGGCAGTCATACAAGGTGGCTGCAAGGCATCATTACCGGATTGAGGACTTCGGGACTTGGTGCGACACCATCCGCTTGCTTGACAAGTGTGGTAAAGACAGGCATAATACCAAGTATATCTGTCCGATAAACTTGAAAGCCGAACACGACCATTGGTTGAAGAAAGCCAATGCCATTGAACAGAAACGCAGGGATATGGAACGGATGGCGAAAGCCAAAATGCACGAAGCTGAGTTTTACAAGAACAAGTCCTGCTACTTCGGTATTGTCATCAGTGATGGCGATATTGAGATTTCCGTATTGGATTCGCTGGAGGCTTACAAGGAAGAGGGCAACAAGATGAAGCATTGTGTCTTCCAATGTGAATACTATGCCAAGACCGATTCTGTTATCCTTTCGGCTCACGACCATTCGGGTAATCGCATTGAGACCGTTGAGTTCAGTTTGAGCCAAGGGAAAGTGGTTCAGAGCCGTGGGGTATGCAATTCCAACACGGAATACCATGACAGGATTATCAGGCTGGTAAATGAGAATGCCCACCGCTTCATGGAGGCAAAGAGGGTATCCGCATAAGTCCTTAACCTTTATAATACAGAACAAATCTCTATTTCTTATGAAACAAAAACTTTATTCGGTTTATTTTTAGTAATTTTGCACGTATGAAAATGAAGACAGATGATAGAATCGGTTACGCTCATGCTGACAAACTCTTGCTTCCCAACAACCTGCTATTGAGAGAGCTTGAGGAAATGTTGGCTGATGAGCGGACGGTTATGCTGAAAGCGACGGGAAACAGTATGCTTCCCTTTATCGTTGGAGGTCGGGACAGTGTACTTATTCGGCGACCGTCCGGAATAAAGTCATTACAAAACGGGCGGATTGTCCTGGCGCACCTGCCGGACAATCGGTATGTGCTGCACCGCATCGTCCGCATCTGTGGAACGGAAGTCATTCTGATGGGGGACGGCAATTTCCGTGAAACAGAGAGTTGTCGGCTTTCCGACGTAATGGGAATCGTCACAAAAATCATCCGCAATGGCCGTTATGTGGATTGCCACGCAAGAGCCGAACGGTATAAGGCGGAGATATGGGGCAGGCTACTCCCCATTCGCCGATATTTACTATATATATACAAACGGATATGGATATAATGGGTAAAATGAGTATAAAAGAGGGGGCGAAATGGTTGTGGGACACCTCGCGGGGGTATCACGCCGCCATTTTAGCAGGTATCCTTATCGGGATGGCACGCACCGGCACATCCCTCACGTTCGTCTGGCTCTGCAAGTGCCTGATAGACATCGCCACACATCAGACCGATGGAAACATCGCCATAGGGCTGGCAAGTATGGCAGGGTGCATCGTCCTGCAACTGCTACTCTCCTCACTTGTCAGCCGCCTTTATGCACATACGGAAATCAGCCTGCGCAACAGGTTGCGGCAAAATCTGTTCGAACATCTTCTGAGAAGCCACTGGAGCGGTCGCGAAACCTTCCATTCCGGTGATATGCTCAACCGTATGGAGGAGGATGTCCGTACCGTGACGGATCTGCTGGCGGGTTCCATCCCTTCTGCCGGAATCACCTTGTTCCAACTGGCTGGTGCCGCATTGTTCCTGTTCTGCCTCGACCGTCGGATGGCTGTTGTCATCCTGCTCATTATGCCGTTGGCGTTGCTGTTCAGCAAACTCTACATGAAACGGATGCGGCACCTGACACGTGAGATACGGGCTACGGACAGCCGGGTACAAAGCCATCTGCAGGAGAATCTACAGCACCGTACCTTGATTTCCACCTTGGAATACACCTCAATGGCGGCAGACATGATTTCCACCCTCCAGTCGGGACTGAAACGGCTGGTGATGCGGCGCAACTCGTTTTCCATCTTTTCAGGTTTCATGGTGCAGGCAGGGTTCGCCCTTGGATATTTGACCGCTTTTGCATGGGGAATATACGGGTTGGATGCCGGTACGGTGACATTCGGCACGCTGACCGCCTTCCTGCAATTAGTGGTGCAGGTGCAACGCCCCGTTGTGGAGTTGACCCGACAGATTCCGGCATTTATTAGTGCGCTGACTTCCGTGGAAAGGATAGACGAACTCACTTCCCTGCCGCTGGAAGAGCAGGGAGAACCGTTCATTTTGAAAGGTAAAGCCGGCATCCGTTTGGAGAATGTTACTTTTGCTTATCCTGACGGCAAGCGGAAAGTGATAGAACACTTCACGCACGATTTCGAGCCGGGTAGCCTGACTGCCGTGCTTGGAGAAACCGGCAGCGGAAAGAGTACCTTGGTGCGGTTGATACTGGCCTTGTTGCAACCCGATGAGGGAAATATCACGTTGTACGATGAAGAGCAGGCCGTTCCCGCTTCACCCCTCACGAGGGGAAATTTCGTGTATGTTCCGCAGGGAAATACGCTTGTCAGTGGCACTTTGCGCGACAATCTGCTATTGGGCAATCCCAAAGCCACCGACGCACAGATGTGGGAAGCCCTGCATACAGCCGCCGCCGATTTTGTCTGCAAACTGCCACAAGGCCTGTACACTCCCTGCGGCGAGCTGGGAAGTGGACTGAGCGAAGGGCAGGCGCAACGCATCGCCATTGCTCGCGGATTGCTTCGCCCCGGCCACATCGTCCTGCTGGACGAACCAACCTCTTCGCTCGATTCTGACACCGAGCAGACATTGCTGGAACGCCTTTCGCATACCATTCAGGGTAAAACCCTTATCATCATTACCCATCAGATGCAGACTGCACGGCTTTGCGATAAAATAAAAAAAATGGCGGCCACTTGATGAATGGTCGCCATTAAGTATTATTTATAACACGATATTAATTTGCCACGGACTTGTATTTGACAACTCCCGCTAAAAACCTTTTAGAATGAAACGAACAGTCTTTGCATTCTCCATTTTTTAGCAATCCTTCTTCCTCCGCCTTTCCACCAGTTCCGGATAGTGCCGTTTCAGGAAGTTGCGCAGGGAGCAGCTGTTCAATCCGCAGCGACGGGCAATGGAGTTCAAGGCTTCCGAAGTCGTTCCGTAGAGATGCACAGCCTCCTTGTATTTCTCAAGGCTATGGCAGGCCATTGACTTGCCGCCTGCTGTCTTCACCATCCCCAAGCGGGCGTGAAGCTCCGGCTCGTGCTCTTTCAAGTAACACCTGAATGTCTCTGGATGCAGCCCGAACTCGGCAGCGACGGCAGCCGTAGTCATATTACCCTCTTTCAGTTTCCTGATGGCATTGGCATACTTGGCGGCCGTTGCAGGGTTATATTTTCTTGTTTTCGACCAATCCACGGGCATACCTTCTTCGTAGGAAATACCTTTTCGCGCGCAAACCAAGTCTTTGTGCCAGGTTTGCAAATATTCGTAAAATCCCTTTCTCGACACCTTTGTTTCCGCAGCGATACGGGCGGCAGACATGGGAGTGGTGCGATATAGTTCCAAAGCAGCGGCATACTTCTCTTCTATGGCGGGCGAAGGGGCATGGACAGTTCCCCGGCCGGTTATCTTTCCCTTGCGTTGTTGCCTGAGGGCCTTCTCGCGTGTCCGGATACGCTTGCCCACCAGTCCCTTGTGATAGAACAGGAGATGTTGCTCCAGTCCGGTATAAGAGACATCGCAACGTTTGGCGGCTTCCTGCACCGTAATGTACTGATCACCTTTCAGTAGTTCCACGGCAGCGGCATATTGTTCCTTGCAGGAACTTCGGCTGCCACGGGGCAGATTGTCATTGAGCCCCAACCGCATCCGTGCCCGTTCGCGAAACTCCAGGACTTCCGGGTAATGCGTACGCAACTGCCTTCCAAGGTTGGTGCCGTCCAGCCCGAACTTCCGGGCTATCTGCGACACGTTCAGCTCAATATAGTCCATGCTGTCGCACGCTTCGATGGCTTTCTTGTACTTGAGGCGGGTGGCAGGCTTCTGTCGGCGGAATGTGTTCAGCTTGATGCCGGCAGCCTCCTTGCTGTCGCACGTCATGCCGTTGCGTGCCAGCAGCAAGTGGCGGTGGTATTTGCCGATGTAGGCTTGCAATCCCGCCACGGTCACTCCACACGTGCGGCAAATCTCGATGCAGGGCATTGAAGTAGTGGCATACAATTCAATAGCCCGACAATATTTCTCCACTGTCTCAGGCTTCGCGCCTCTCGTGCACTTGCACTTATCCAATCCAGTATCGGAAGAAACAGGACTTAAAGTATTACACATTGATGGAAATTATAAATAGATAAAAACTTAGTTCTGATGCAATCCACTTCCCGCTATCAGGCATATTACAGACTTGCACCGGTTAGAGGATGGTTCGTACAGGGCGAACCGAAAAAAATAAGGAGGACAGACTCTTCCGCCCTCCTTACAGCTTCCTGTGCTTTTCACAAAGGACAAGAAGCATCTTCTTCTAACATATTTCTGTCCATCTTGCCAGGTTTCTCCAGCAGATGAACAGGAATGCTTCACATGCTTTTTTTATGTCCTATCAGAATTTGTAAGACACTCCCAACGTGAACGAGAGGTCTCCTTCTGCGCGGGCACCCTTCTCGCCGTCCAGGCCGTCACTCAGCAGTACGCCACGCAGGTCGGCATTCACAGCCCAAGTCTCGTTGATGTTGTAAGAGCCGAGCAAGCCGAAGTTGCCGCTCACACTACTTTTCTTTGGTGAATCGTACACATGCGCCCATCCGATGCCCACGTAGGGACTGAGATCCCATTTGCAATTCAAGTTATTGTCACCGAAGAGGTGAAGAACATTGAACATCACATCGGCATGCAGGTTGCCCATATTGAACTTGGAATATCGCAGGTACTGTCCCCATCCGTCTTTCCCGGGAACTGGCTCACCCGTGGAGTGTGCCGGAGTGGAAATGACATCCTGCGTGGCACCCTTTGATTTCAGGTAGTTGTACATCACGCGCACGCCGATGCCCGGAGTGAACCACTTACCCACAGCTATATCGAAAGCCGGGGCGAGGCGCTTACCGAAGTCCACCTGCTTATCGTGGTCACCAAAATATATGTTGCCGCCAACGCCGAGGCTGACGAAAGTGTTGTCCCAAAAGCTGTTGGTCTCCACTTTATACTTGTCCGTGCTGTACTCCACCTTCTCTTCCGTGCCGGAAGTCTGCGCGAAGGCCGGACAAAGAGCCAGGGCGCACAAGGCGGTCAAAAAGATTTTCTTAGTCATCTTGTTGTTATTAAAAAGATTAATTAGTTGTTTCTTGTCAGCCTTACGACGAAGGTGCCGTGTGCCGCAATTGTGCCGGTCAGTGAAGACGAAACGGAGAGGGTTCCGGCATCTTTCTGCCCGATAAGGTCTCTCGCCGAATAGGATGCATCCTTGTCGAGGGCATCGTAGTCAGAGAGGGAAATGGTGTAGTTGGCAGAATTGTCACTGAGGTTGACGGCGGCAATCGCCACATCACCGTTGGCAAGGTCCTTCTGATAGTAGTCAATGCCGTCGGCACTCTTGATGTACTCGGCGCCCTGTCCCAAGGGGTCTTGGTTGATGGCGATAAGCTCCTCGTTCTTGACAAGCGCGAGGTCGTGCGCCAAGTCGGTGGAGGTCATGTCCTTGGTCATGTCGAAGCCCAACAGGATGGGAGAACTCCACATACACCACATGGCGAAAGAGGTCTCGGCTTCGTCAGAAGTCAGACCGGGATTCTTCTTTGTCGGATTGCTCCAAGACCATTCAACGTAAACGCAGTCGCTTGACGATTTGCCGCTGCCACGGATGCCCACGCAAATCATGTCGGCATCGTTGTAGCGGTTGATACCTACATACGGCCACAGGTGGCGCATCAGCACGATGGTGTTGTGCAGGCCCACGCCGTTGGCGTTCTGGTCGGGGCTGTTCTTACTGCTGCCAATGGCACCCCACCAGCCGTCGCGGTGGTCATAGCTCATGCGCCAGCAGGTGGCACCCGTTTCGGCACCCCACTTCCAAGGCTCGTGGATGCCCCACTCACACATATAGAGAATCAAGCCGCGGTCGGTGAGCGCCTTGCCCATCTTGCTGTAGAGCTGGTGCGCCATGTCGTGCGAGTTCCAGTAGCTGTTGAGGCCGGAGTAGCCATCGGTGAAACCACCGTTACCGCCTTCGGGAGCCATGTCATTGCTATAATACCAGTCCTCCTTCACGAAGTCGTAGCCCCACTCCTTGTAGTCTTGGGCGTGGAGTTCCTCGTAGCCGTAGGAGGCGTAGTACTTCTCGCAAGTCTTGGTGCCGCAGTCGGTATAGATGCCGGCTTTCAGTCCGTAGCTGTGAATCTGGTCCGCCATGCGCTTCATGCCGTTCACGCCGTTCACCGTGGGGAACTTGTTGGCATCGGGGATTTGGTGCCCGTTGTCGTTCTGGCTCTGCACCTGCCAGCAGTCATCCACGCCGAAGTAGGTGTAGCCTGCGTCGATGAGGCCTTTATTCTTCATACCTTCAAGCTGCTTGGAGAGGATGTCATAGCTGATGTCAGCTTTCATCACGTTCCAAGTCTGCCAGCCCATCATGGGAGTGGGTGACAGCAGGTCGTCCGCCTTGGCGGCGACGTGGAGCTTGATGCCTTCCTTATAGGTAGTGCCGTTCACGGTAAATTCCACGGAATAGACGTAGTCACCGGCTGCGGGAGCGGTGCCCTCCACCAAACAACGCTTGGCGTTCCACTTCAAGCCTTCCGGCAAGTTGTAGGCACGCTTCACGCCCTCCTTCACGGGAACTGCCGCAATATTAGAGGCAGAGGTGGTGAAATTGGCATTGTCCGGCACGCGGATTTTGTGCATGAAGGGCTGGCCTTCGATGGCATACACCGTGTTGGCGCAAGCCAAGCGGCTCTTCAAGCCCGGTACCCAGTCGGCGTTCTCCTCCTTGGCATCGGGATTCTCCTCCATCGTCCACTTGTCCTTGAAGCGCTTCAGGGCGAGGGGCACCGTGTAGTAGGTGTTCGCCTGAAAGGCGTCCGCCTTCATCGTCTCGGTGAAGGTGATGATATGGAGGTTGGTGGTAATCTTGATGCAGATTTCCTTGCCGCTGATGCCCGTGGCGGGAGCCACGCTCATGTAGCCGTGGAAGGTGTTGGCGGTCAGCTCGGGCCGGTCGGTCCACTCCATCGTTACGGTGGAGGCATCCGTGGCAGGGGTGAAGGTAGCGGCACGGGTAGCGAGGTTGCAGGTGAAGTCACCACCCAACTGCTTGTCGGGGATGGTGAGCGACACGCTCAGCAGCCGCTCGCCTGCCACATCGGTGCCCTCGGCGTTGATGTCGAACTTCAGGAAAGCGAAGATGTGCTCGAAGGTGAATTTCGAGGCGGAGTCGCCTTGGGGCGTGCCCACCTTCCAGTCGCCTTCCAGCTCGCGGGTGGCGGTGGAATAGTGCTGGGTCAGCGGCAGCGTGCCCTTCAGAGCCGTGGGGTCGGTGCCTGCCGTAACCGTGTAGGGATAGTAGGCATACTGGGGAGTGTCACCGCTTTGCAGGTTGCCCGCGAAGGAGGCTTTGTCGGTCTCCTGTTCGCTCTGGTTGGCGAAGCAGGCATTGGCGGTTGCCGTGCCATAGACACCGATTTGGTCGGTCGGCAGCCAGTTGACACCTATCTCGCCGGAGGAATACTCCGTGGGGTCGATTGCCGTGCGGGTGGCGGGACCATCGGCATCGGGAGCCGGGCAAACCGCCTCGATGACGGTGTTGCCGCCGGGCAGCAGCGTTTGGTCGTCGTCATTGCAAGCTGCTAAGAGTGCAGATGCCGCCAACATAGCTATTGCTTTTGCAGTAGTTATCTTTTTCATCAAATTCTTGTTTTAAATAGATTAGCCTGCGGAAGGCGTGCCGAAAGGTTTCAGCACGCCCACGCAGGTTAAATGAGGGAATCAGAATATAGAGCCGCCGTTGGTACTCCCCTTCACGTCACCCGTAGGTCTTGACTTGGTATTGTTAGCCTTACGCTTGAGCTTGAAGTTCGGGTCGGCATTGTGCTCAATCACAGCTGTGATAACCTGGGAAGTAGTTGACTCCGTGCCTACGCTGTTGCACATTACCCAACCCCATGGCTGCTGGGCAGGCTTGTTGGTGTTCTTCAACCAAATGTCGTTAAGGTGAGCAGCGATCTCTGAAGGAGTTTGGGAGTTATGAGTCACCTTATTGATTAGACCAGTAGTATGTGATGTACCGCAACCACCCAAATAGGTCATCGCAAAGTTCTTATGCTGATTACTGTCGTAATTGTCAGCGTATGCGGCAAGAATGGCAGTTGCATTGCTTTCAACACCGTCTTTATAGTGATAGTTATTGTTCCATGTATTTTTCTCTACCGGCGTATCACAGTCGTTATAGATGATGTTCATGTCTCCGGTAAGAGCGGAAGCGGATGTGCCGCCGGCAGTCTTGGCAGGCAAAGCACCGAAGAGCATCGGCGAATAGAATGGTTGCGATTGGGCGGCCTCAGCATAGACATTCATCCATACATTCGCTCCGGTCAATTTGTCCCATGCAACGGTATGTCCGCCGTTGAGCTGCACCTTGACAATCACCTTGCCCTTGACATCTGCGATGGTGGTTTCAGGAGAGACACCAGTTGCAGCCAAACCATCTGCCTCGGCTTTGTCAAGCACGGTCTTCAGACGGCTGTACAACTCAATCATATTATCAGTGGTTACACCGGCAATCCAGTCGGAAACGGTGAGCACGCAGAACTCGTCCTTGTGGATGCCGGCCATTTCTGTCTTCAGGGCATTCAGTACATCGGTGAGCGACCAGTAACCGCCGTCGTCTTTAGGTGCAGGAGCACCGGTATTAGTAGCGATACCTACCGAACTGCCATCCTCGTGAAGATTAATGTGGCACTGGAACACACGCACACCGGCATTGAACTGGTCGGTCAAGGTCTTGGTCTGGGTCTTCTTGAGGTCGTCGGACAGCAGATAGTTGAACGACAGCGCGGAACCCGGCATAGAAATCTCGGAAAGGTAGATGTTCGGGTCGAGCTGTGACAGCCAGATGGTGTAATCAAGGTTCAGCTTGTCGGCATTGATTTTCGGAAGATTGACGAAATGAATCTGGCTCTTCACAAACTTATCCATAGTCAAAGACTTGGTCATAGTCCTTGACGCTGAGGTCACAAGCGTAACCTTAAGCGTTGTGACATCAGGATTAGGAATCATGAAAGCGCGCACACTGAATTTGCTTCCGTTACCCATCATGACACCCACCTTGTTGCCATCGTTATCGGGGAAAAGCGTTTCGATGGTAATGGCGTTCGAGGCATTGGCACCGAAAGTAAAACTTTCCGTATCGTAATCATACGTAAAATCTCCGGCAATCGGAGCATCTGCCTCGATGATGACCGAAGTAATGCGCACAGGGTTCGGTAGATTGTCGTCAGTACCGTTCGCTGTGATGTCGAGCATCGTGGCGAAAGGCTTGAAGTTCAGCCGCACACCTACCGGGTTTTCGGCAGTTGGCGTGAACTGTTCTTTCGCTATCATCAGGGCGCAATTCATGTCGGCAGTAGTCTTGAGTTCTGTGACTGCCGTGTTTGACATCTTTTCCGTAGTGGAAGCCGTCTGCTTATCGGGCATCGTAGCGGTAAGCGAATTACCGTTGCCACTATCTGCCTTTACAGCCGATGCAGGGTACATGGCGTAGAAGTTGTAGCTTGTAGCGCTGCCTGTACGCACACCGGTATCGTCATCCTTGACTACGGGAGCCGGGGTAGCCAAGTTTTGCGTAGCCTGTACGGTGTACGAAGCCTGCTTGAATCCATCTTGCGCCTGGGGAGAGTAAACGTAGATGTGGTCGTACTTGTCTGCCTCATAGTTCCAGTAAATCTTCCAAGCTTCAATATCATGTTTGCCCTCATCAGCGGGGTCGTAATAGGTACGTGTCAGGGTTGTCTCAAGCGAGCCGCCAAAATCGAATTCCGTACCTGCGGGCAGCGGGGTGTTGCCCGGCGCATCGTCATCTGTACAACCGGCAAAGCCCAAGGTCAGCAACGACCCGACGAATGCCGGGATTAAAAATCTCTTATTCATGTTCATTCTGATTTTTGTTTTTTAATTCATTTGTTGTTAATCCCAAGAACCATTAGTAAAGTTATTATCATCTTCAAATCCTTTACTGATTTTCTGAGCTTCAGTACTTGCACCCGTCGGCGACTGGGCAGTCGGGTCAATCGAACCGCACAGGTTCCCTTCCAGTTCCACTTGAGTCTTCTTCGTGGAAGGAGACTCATAAGGCTTCAAGCCTTTGTTTTCTTTTTTGTCCATATACTTTAATGTTTAAAAAGTTAATAAATCCGTTTTTATGTTTTGTCGCCGGGTGGCAACGCCTCGCCTTATCCGAGCAGATTAGTTTCTTGGCCTTTTATTTCTTTTTCCTGTTGTGCTTCCCATATCCGTAACCATATCCATAGCCGTATCCATAACCGTAGCCGTGGCGGTGCGGGTCGGCCCCGTTGAGGATGAGGGACATGTTGTTTAGCTTGTTGTCGCGATAAAGCTCCTCCAGGTCGGGGAGCTGGCGGCGGTCGAGTTTGCCGGCACGCACCACGAAGATGGTAAGGTCGCTGATGCGGTTGCTGATGGTGGCGTCGGCCACGATGCCCACGGGCACGTTGTCCACGATGATGTAGTCGTAACGCTTGCGCAGCTCGGCCATCATCGTGTCTAAGCGGCCGTCCATCAGCAGCTCGGCGGGGTTGGGCGCCACGGTGCCCGAGGAGATGATGTCGAGGCTGCCGGACTTCTCGTCGGTGTGGATGATGTCGTCCAAGGCGATGGAGTCGTCGGCCAAGTAGTTGGTCACGCCCACGGGATGCTTGTGGAAGTGGCGGCTCAGCGTTCCCTTGCGGATATCGAGGTCCACCAGCACCACGCGCTTCTTGGTGAGCACGAGGCTCATGGCAAGGTTGCGAGAAATGAAGGTCTTCCCTGCCCCTTCATTAAACGAGGTAAAGGTGATGACCTGCATCGGCCTGTCTTTCTTTGCCATAAATGCCATGTTGGTGCGCAGGATGCGGAAGCTCTCGGAGAGTATGCCGTCTTCGCCGCCCACAGCCACGCCCACCTTTGCCGCCCCCTTGTCCTGAGGTATCTCACCGAGGAAGGGGATGCTCACCGCACCTTTCAGGTCCTTGCGGCTACGCACACGGGTGTCCATGAAGAGCATCATGAGGAACACCACGCCCGGCACGGCCAGCCCGACGAGCACGCCCAGCAACAAGATGCGGTTGCGTACGGGCGAGATGGGGCCCGTGGGGCCGTCCACGCTGTCGATGGTGCGTGCGTTGTTGTCCGCCATCGCCTGCGAGAGGGCGTTCTCCTCACGCCGGTTCAGGAGGAACATATAGAGCGACTCCTTGATTTTCTGTTGGCGTTCGATGGTGAGCATCTGCCGTTCCTTGGTGGGGACGGTGGTGAAGCGTGCCTGCGCCTGCGCCTGGCGGCTGCGCGCGTCGTTGCGCTTCATGTTGATGCTCACTATCATGTTGTCCACCGCCCGGATGATGCTCTGCCTCAGGGCATGTATGGTGTTGTTCAGCTCCTCTACCACGGGGTTGCTCTCGCTGCTGTCGGCAATGAGCTTGTCGCGCTTCAGCTTCAGTGCGTTGTACTGGTTAATCTGGTTCTCCACCGTGGCATCGCTGATGCCCGTTCCCGAGGGGATGAGGTCGCGGTTCTTGGTGGGGTCGGTCAGATAGTCCTTGATGAACTGCGCCAGCTTCAACTGGGTTTCCTGCTCCATGGCATCCGCACTGTACGTCTGCGCTTCGCCCATGTATTGCCCCGCCAACGAACTGATGTCCATCACCTGGTTGCTCTGCTTGAAGCTCTCCAGCTGGGTCTCCACACCACCCAGTTCGCGTTCGATGATGAGCAGGCGCTCGTTGATGAACTCGGAGGTGTTCACCGCCACCTGGTTTTTGTCGTTGAGAGCCTCCTCGTTATAGACATTGACCAGCGTGTTGAGCACGTCCTCGGCACGCAGGGGGGAATCGTCCTTGAGCGACAGGACCAGGATGGACGATTCGTCCTCTTCCTGCCGGATTCCCATGCTCCCTTGGAAGCGGCCTGCCACGGCATTCAACGGATTCTTGCAGACATGAATATCACGCCCCGTCCACGCCTGTCCCCAACGGTCGGTGCCCGTAATGAGGATACGCTCGCTGCCGATGGTAAGGGTATCGTTCAGTCGCATGGTATATGTTTTATCGTTGGCTGCCGGTATTCCCTCGAAATCGGAAAGCTGCACCTGCTTCTCGTTCTTGGGAGTCACGGTGAACGAAATGTACCGCTCCGGCATCACGTTGATGAAGGAGACATTCACCGGCGAGAGGTTGTAAAGCTCGTTCATGCGCAAGCCCTCTTCCAGCCGGTAGTCCACATCGGCATGCAGCCGCTGCACCACCTCGCGCATCAGGCGCTTGGAACGAAACTGGAGAATCTCGTTGGCCACGTTCACCTTATTAATATAGTTGTCGTAGCGGTCCAGTCCGGCCGTGGAGGTCTTGTTCGACGGGTCCTTGATAATCACCGTGACGGAACGGAAGAAGACCAGCGGCGACTGGGCGTAATGGTACCAGGCGATTCCACCGAACAGGAGGACGGAGAGCACGAACCATTTCCACTTCGAGATTAAATAGACGAACAGGTCCACCAGATTGATGCCCTGGTCGTTTTTGTTTGATAAATTACTGTTTTGCATAAGTTTCGGATGAAATTTATTTCGTAACCCAAAGGATGGAGCAGACGGCCGTGACGAGCGAAAGGATGCCAGTGATGTATTTCCAGCTCTTGTCTTCGGTGTCTTGTTTGCGGTATTTCGGTTCGACATAAACAATGTCGTTCTGTTGCAGGTAGAAGCAAGGTGACTCGAACAAATCCTTGCTACGCAAGTCATGCTGATAGAGCACCCGCCGCCCGTTCTCCTCGCGGATGACCGCCACACGGTTCACACGGCCTCTCGGTGTGACATCGCCCGCTTTAGCAATGGCTTCGAGCAAAGTAATACGGTCACCATCCACCGAGAAGGTGCCGGTATTGCCCACCGCTCCCAATACCGAATACTTGAAATTGAGGAATTCCAGCGACACCAACGGATCTTTGATATATTTTCCTTCAATGATACGGTCGCGTATCAAGGCAGTCACCTCACCCATTTTCAATCCCTCCACATGCAGTTTGCCAAGGATGGGGAAGTCAATGTTTCCGTCCACATCCACCCGGTAGCCTTTCTTTTCGGTGGCGGACTCCGTCACCGCTCCGTTAGTACCCAGCTGGAAAGATCCTCCACCCGCATTGAACGGGATGGCCAGTTCGGGGCTTTTACTGCTCACGGTGATGTCCAGACGGTCGTTGGCATGTACCACCGCCTCGTACTTGGTATCATACGGGTAACTCTTTCCCAACTCCATGTCCTGTAGATAGACGAAATCCTTCGATGATCCGCAGGAAGAAAGCAGGAGTGCCACCGCTAATACAACTAAAAAAGAAGGTTTTCTTTTCATACTTTTTAATTATAAATTATCAGTTTTGAATTATGAATTATCAATTGTCAATTGAAAGAGCACATTTTCTTGCCGCCTCCCGGTCGGGCAGGCAGTCCATCCGCCCGATAGTCACCAGTTCGGCCACCCGTATCAAGGTGTTATGAAGCGACTCCTGCAAGTGCGCATCCTGTCGGATGGATGAGCAGGAAGGCAGTAAGGCTACAAAGGCATCCGGTCCATCGAGCAGAGCGAACCGGTTCGTTGCGGCTTGTTGCAGGCGGGCGATACCGGCTACGGGATAGCACTCGTTCTTATAACAGGGCGTCTTCCCGCTCCAGGGCGTACCGTATGCCATCACCCTGCCGTCTTCTATCCGCAATACGGGATTGTCGTCATTCAGCAGGTGGCAATCCGGAAATGCTTCCAACCATTGCCGGGCATGCGTGCTCTTTCCAGTCCCACTCTTACCCAGGAACAGGAAACTCCTGCCATTCTGGCTGACACAGGAAGCATGGACAGACACTCCGTCGTGTTCAATCACCGCCTGCGCGTAAAGGATGCGAATCATCGATGAAAGTACTGCTCCCACAGAGGGGTCTTCCGGACGGAGATAAGCCATGGCACTGTCGAAAATAGAGTCTGCGACCATTACATGTACAATGCTGTTCTCCACAGGGCCGTTATCAATTTCTACCCGATAACCGTCAATGTTGCGCAACAGACGTACATGTCCCATGTCATTAGTCGATTCACTTAACAACTCCGTGCGTTTTCCGTCATCCACAAAAGGTTGTGTGGTGACAATCAACCGGGAAATCCGCATTTCTTTCGTCCACGCCCCACACCGGAACGGGCGAAAGGAAGGTAGCAGTGTATCCACATCCCAACATTCGGGAAGAGTAACAGAGAACAGCAGTCCCGCCACTCTAAAAAAATATTCGTTTCTCATTTGAGATTTCCTATCATTAGTTTTATCGAAGTCCAGAACGCTTCCTTGCGTGCGTAGGCATTTGAAAAGCTGCGGCGTTTCCAGAAAGAGAGGAAAGTATGCAACTTCCGTTTCCATCTTGTCTGGGAGGCCTTACCCTTGGTATCACCGTATTGCCCGAAATTTCCCCCTTCGAGCACAATATGCAACAACTCGGAGGAAGTACACATATCCATATCCATAAAAGGCAGTTCGAAATCATGAAGGCCGAGGTGTTCCGTCAGGAATGTATGAAGTTGCATGCTCCACTTCAACAAGCCTGTCCGCTTGTACACGGCTTTCAGTTCTTCAGGAGAATAGCAGCCAAACAAAATATGGTAAGCCCTTGCCATGTCACAGAACTGCCGGAGACCGACACCATGCCCGATGATATGTTTCAACAGATGGGCGTTCAGCAACAGCAGGTTCAGCAAGGGCGATGGCACGGAAACCGTCACCGGAGATTCAGTCGAAGGATTTCCGGTTAGAGGTTGGTCTATAAACCCATATTTCGCAACCAATGTGGAGAGGCAACCTTTCAACCACGGATTGCTAAAATCAAACAATCGCGTATGGTGCTCTATCTCCACATCCTGCCAACGGTAACAATCACTTCCGTCAGGCAATCCCTCTAACCGGCATCCAGCTTGGTTCATTATTTCTGCGGCCTTCCGTACCTCCTCTTTCGAGGGGAAGTAAAGGTCGATATCCCCGCACTCGCGCAGCAACGGATGTTCATAGAAAGCAGCTGTCCCCTGCCCTTTCAGCAACACGGGATGCAGGCCGTAGTGATCCATCCGTCGATATAACCGGTTCACCACCACATTCATCTGCTTGTTCTTCTGCTCGATGCGCTCTGCATGCGCCACCCAACGTATCATCAGGTCATCGCCGGGCAGTAGCGCATCGGGTAAATGATGCAGTCCGCGATAGGCTATGCCCACCACCGTCTGGCGCACCGCCATTCGATAGACATCCCACCAACTGGCATCCGTCAGCGGAAAAAGCGACAAGTCATCCGGCTCCCTCTCCCACAATCCGGCACGCAGCAGGCTGAACAGTGCCCTGTGTTCCGAAGAAAGCATCATAGCAGTCCCATCTTTTCCCATTCCGCCAACTGGCTTTCCACATCACGCAAAGCCCGTTCGTATTCCACCTCATACGTCTTGCATAACTCCTCCGCCAGCTCTTCGGGTGTGTACCCGTCTCTCCGGCACAGCATCTCCCAAAGCTGGGCGGCGGTCTCATTCAGGCTATATACGTTTGTCAGGTTCACACAACTGTCGGAGGTTTCCACAATCATATATTTGCCACCTATCTTACGGAGCTTCAGGGTCGCCTTCGGCATCATTCTATTCTTATTTGCCATGATATACAGGAGTTATCCGTTAGAATTTCTTTCCTGACAGAATGGAGAACACCGTCAGGAAAATGATTTTTGTGTCAAGCCACAACGAACGGTTATGGAGGTAGTCCAAGTCCATCCGCAGCCTCTCCAGCATTTTCTCCATGGTATCCGTATATCCGTTGTAAAGCGTGGCGGCGGAGAACAAACCTGGACGTAACCGGTACAGCAATTCATAATCGGGATTGATAGCCTTGATTTTATCCACGAAGAACTTACGCTCCGGACGTGGACCGACAAAACTCATCTCTCCCTTGCACACGTTCCATAGCTGTGGCAATTCGTCCAGATGGTGTTCACGCAAAAAACATCCCACACGGGTCAGACGTTTATCATCCTTCCCGCTGCACAATACCGGTTTTCCGTCCGACTCGGACGTGACGGCCATGGAGCGGAACTTGTAAAGCGTGAAGATTTTCCCACGATAGCCCACACGCTCCTGCTTGAAAATGGCATTTCCCCCGTCCTCACGCTTTATGGCGATATAAATGATCAGGAATAACGGTGAGAAAACAACCATGCCGATAATACTTGCCACAAAGTCCAGTACTCTCTTTGTCCTGCTTTCAGCCGGAGACGCAACCCTCTGACGGTAAGTCCCGACACTTAAGGAATCTATTGATTTCCTTGAAGCAACTCTTATTTCATCCATAACTTGTTATAAATATCTAATACATTATTAATCATTTTATCCTTCGTGAACATATCCCGATAACGCATCTCCGCACCTGCGGAAAATTTCCTATATGCCAGTTCGTCACCGGCTATCGTCCTGATGGCATCAGCCAATGCCTTCGCATCACGCGGCATCACGTTCAGCCCCGACACCCCGTGCTCGTTCACCCACGCCACGCCCGAATGGGGAATGCGGGTGGCGACTACCGGCTTCCCGCACGACATTGCCTCAATCTGCACGATGGCGAAAGCCTCCGTCTTCTGCACGCTGCTCAGGCAAAAGAGCGTGCAGGCACCGTAATAGGCAGGCAAGTCCTCATCCGGGATTCTGCCCAACAGTTTCACTTTATCCTCCAGCCCCCAAGTCTCAATCTCCGCAAAAAGTTCATACATCAGGGGACCGGAACCTCCTATCAGCACCACATAACTGTCATCCAGATAGCGCGCGGCTTCTATCAGCCACTGATATCCCTTGTATGCCACCAGCCGTCCCAACGAGAAAATGATATTCTTGCCCGGATACCTTCTTTTCAGGATGTCCACCTTCTCCGGATCGGGAACAACCGGTTCAATGCCGATGGGCAAACTATGTATCTTATGCTGCACGTGGGCAAGACAAGGCGACTCCGCCGTATAGACAGGGGTGGTTCCCACAATCAGGTCGGCACGTCGCAGCAGCCATTCCTGCAAGGGGCGATAAAGCCTCAGCAACATCTTCTGCTTCTCGATGTCACTGTGCCAGTGCAGTACCACCTTCCCCTTGTAGCCCGAAAGGAACAGGGCAAGGCAAGCCATGGGGTCGGGATGGTGTACATGGATAATGTCATACTCCCCGCACCTTTTCCGCAGAGAGAGAATCATGGCGGGCGAAATCATCGTAGCCGCCACCTTCATCCAGGTGTGGCAACCTATCAATCGTGCATGTGCGTTTATGTCCACCACCTGCGACCCGCCACGGGACAGGGCGCAGAGCATGTCACAGTCCACGCCCCGGGCGGAAAGACCCTGCATGAGGTCGTACATCACTTTCTCCACGCCGCCACGGACGGGATAGAATTTACCAAGTTGAAGGATTTTCATTGAAGTTAAAAGTTGGGGAAGAGGCTATTTCCGTATGAGTTCATCATAAAGTCTCAGGTAGTCGGCGTATCGCTCTTTCTTGTTGAAATGCGCCAACGCATAGTCGCGGCAAGGCTGTTGGTAGGAAGTCTTGCCGGCCTTTTCTATCTTTCTCACGGCTTCCAATACGCCTGTCACGTCTCCTTGCTCTACCACGAAGCCGGTATGTTCCGTCACCGCCTCGATGCTGCCACCCGTACGGTAGGTCACCACGGGCGTGCCGCAAGCGATGGCTTCCAGGTTCACCGTCGGGTAGTTGTCCTGCCAAGTAGGATTGACGAAGACATCGGCGGCGGCATACAATTCGGCAAGCTGACGGATGTTCTCGGTACGCTTAATACCTATTATATTATGTGGGAGACGCTTTTGGAGGGCAGCGTCCACTCCCACCAATACGAGGGTCTCATCCTTGTCCAACATGGCAGCCAGCTCGATGAAATCGTCCAATCCCTTCTCCCGGCTCCAGATGCTTGCCACACCCAGCAGGATGTGCTTACCGCCCAACTGGTATCTGTTCTTTACCTCTCCCGTATCATAGATATTGAACACCTCCAGATTAATGCCGTTGTGAATGACCCGCATATCATACCCTTTCAGGAAAGAGTGCTCCATCTCCCCCTTTATCCATTCCGAGACGGGAACGATGGTCAGCCTCTCCTTGGGCATGGAGGTAAAGGCGGCCTTCTTGTCCAAGAAGTTCCGCTCGCTGCGGTCCAACAGCCAGCTTGTGGGAAATTCCTTCTTCTGAGGGCAATGTCGGCAACCAATTTGCCACTTGTTACAACCGATATATGAGTAGTAATAACAATGTCCCGTGTAGAGCCAGCAGTCGTGTACCGTCCAGATGACAGGCTTGCCGTATCGCGCCAGGAACTCGAACAGTATCTTATAGTTCAGGAAATAGCCGTGGATGTTATGGATGTGGATGATGTCAGGATTCAGCTCCTCTATCTGTCGGATGAACCTTTTAGTGGCATCCTCAGAAGCCAGCCCATGACGGTCAAATAGCCGGGTCACAATGCCGTGCCACGCCACGCTCCAACGGCTGCCCACAGGAAGCAGACGCGACTTGCAAGGCTTACTGCCATCGCGTCCATAGCTATAAGCGATATAACTTTCCCAACCATGCTGCATGGCAAGTTCGCCTATCTCCTGCATAATGCGCCCCGTAGAGGTGTTCACCCGCAGCACGGGATTTATTTGAAGCAACTTCTTCATTTCTCGGTCAATGAATGAAAGAGGTCCATCCATTTTTTCATGACAGACTCTTCGGAATAAGTATTTGTCACCCTGCGAGCATTAGCGGACAATTTCGCACGATAAGAGTCATCGTCCATCAGCCTCATCATGGCAGCGGCAAGCCCTTCTATGTCACCGTTCTTCACCAACAGACCGTTTACGCCGTGGTCGATGATGTCCCGTGGACCGCACTTGTAGTCGAAAGAAATCACCGGAAGCCCGCAAGCCATCGCCTCAATCATCACCATGGGGAAACCCTCGTAGTGGCTGCTCATCACCAGCATGGAACTGCGTGCATACTCCTTGCCAATCTGCGACGTGGGCTTTTTGACATGGGTGAAGTCTACCAAATTCCTTTCCTCAATCATGTGTTGAAGCATTTCCTTCCACTCTCCTTGTCCGAAGATGTCGAGCTGCCAGTCATGGCATCTGTCTATCCTCTGCACCAGTTCCCAAGCCTGAATCAAGCGGTCAAAACTCTTCTGATAATCCAATCGTCCCACGGCAATCACCCGTTTGGCAGTCACATCGGAACACGTGTCGGCAAGCGTCATAGCCGCATTGGGAATCACCTCAATGTTGGGCAACTCTCCCCAATACCCCCGATCCTCTTGGGTCAGTACCACGAACTTGTCGAATCGGCGAACAAGCCTTTCATCCTGCTTCGTGCGCCAACGGTCAATCAGCCCTAATATGCCCTTTCTGTTATATTGCAGACGGAAAAACTTATTGAAATGCAGTTCCAGCACCTTCTTGCTCCCGTCCTTTATATAAGGTATAAAGGAGGATTCGGAAGGAAACAGCGACACCACAATGTCCGGCCGTTCCTGCATCAGCAGTTTCGTAAGCCGTTGTCGATGCAAGCATCTTTTCCGAAGATACCCTGTTATTTTTTTGAAAACGCCCTTACCGTTGTCGTCGGAATAGTTGATGCCAAGGTCTATCATCCGCACTCCTTCCGGGAAAGGATAGAAAGTCGGCCGCCCTTTTTGGTCGGTGGTGACAATGGTGATATCCCAATCAGTATGCGCTTTCAGCCACATCACCTTATTGAGTAGCACACGCTCCATGCCTCCGGGATTGCAAAGGGAGCAATGGCAATAGATGAGTTTCATAAATTTATTAATCGGAGAATTTTTATACTTCAACATCCGACACATCCTTATTCTGTTGGTTCGGTTGCCATAAGAATAAGGCGAAAACAACGAATAAATCAGTAGAGACTTTAAACCAAATACCAAATCCCAGGACTAATAATAGTCTAAATAGCACTTTATTTTGGGAATCTATCTCTGCACACGAGATACATACTTTTACAAAGAACAAGCAAAACGCAAGCAATCCCCAAATGCCAAAAAAAAACAAAAATCGCAGATAACCTACGTCGGTTCCCATATAAAATCCTTTCCATTGATAACCAATATAATAAGGATCAGTTCGTGGATTTTCAAAATAACCATCCCCAATCATCCAGGTCTTTGTTGTCTCTGGGAAACGATACATATCTACCAGCATATCATTGGAATGTACTTCCCAAGTACCTTTTTCCCATAAACTAAAGAAACCTTCAAAGCCGAAACGGATATACTCTCTCATTGCTGTATTATACAAATATAAGCATACTACGATAGGTAACATACAGATTGCCACAGTTCCAAATGCTCTCCAAAAATTGGATATTGCTTCAAATTTATTTGATGAACAAACAGTTATAACTATCCAATAAAATAACGCAATTAAAACTCCTATCGTAGTGGTTCGTGCTATCATATTTCCAATTACCGCAATAATCCAAAAAGCAATCAGATAAGTCATTTGTTGCTTTTGTGTTATATCTTGCTTTTTCATACAAAGATAGGCTATTATAACCTCAATCGCTGCAAAACGAGTCCCAGCAACATCTACTGCTGCTCCAATTCCATATAAACGAGCACGATTATTAAATTCGGAAGCTCCCCCCATACCACTCATCGAACCAATATAAGTATTAACTACTTCTTTTACAGCGGGGATAAAATCAATGGCAATCGCTATAAAGCATTGGGAAACACATACCGCTATCAGATAATTACATATAATCTCCAAACTCACTTTTCCATGTACCGCCCTCATTAAAGTAACTACAGCATAAGCTGCAGCCAGCCAGACCCACATTGACATCAGATAAGTAACGTATGCTGTTTCATTCGTATCATTATATACCACACTAACAAAAGCAAAGGTAGAAACAATAGCTGCCAATACCGATATAGTTAAGATGTTTTTGTTCAGAACCGCATTACGTTTTTGGGCTAAATCAATAAAAAACGCGACCATTCCGATAACAGCCAATATCTTTTTGGTATTTAGACCTGGCAAAAATGTAAACTCAAAAGAAAAGATGTATAAACTGGTTATAATGGTCGTGAAAATTATAGCTATAATTCTTATCATAAACTTTTATAGCAAACAAATTAGTAATAAAACAAACGATATATAAGGTGCATTACTACATAATAATAAATCCGAACTACCCCAAACCATCTTTTTGATGCACATTGTTGTATTAGGCGGCTGCGCATGGATATATTTCCATTTTGCATGATATAAGTATTCGCTTCGGGAAACCATTCAGTCCACAATTGATATTGCCCACGCTTCCCATCGCTAATCAAAAACGGGAACTTGGCTTCAAGCTTAAAGAAAGACAATTCACGTTCCATTGATTGACCGTAATGTTCATGGATGAAATTTTCTATCCGCTTTACATTATATAAGAGTTCTTCAAGATGTCGCTCTGAATAGGTTTGGCAAAAAGAACCGGTATTCGTTTTTACATAATGATAGTACGCTTTATTTATATAGGCTACTTTCTGTGCAACCGCAAACAACATTATCATAGTCATATCCTCGCCCATTCCATAACCGGACGGAAAACTAATGTCATGCGTTGTATATAAATCTCTGCGCACAATCTTATTCCAAACATTATATTTCATCGCACCGCTTAACATTGCTTTCATAGCCTCTGTTGCAGTGTCATACTCGGGTTGCGGCATGTAACGTTCCTTCCGTTCGTAGCTTAAGAACCAATTACACCAAACAATGTCGGCATTTGTGTCTTTTGCCTTTTCATACAAGTCGGACAACATTTCTGATTCTATAAAATCATCGCTATCGCAATGAAAGACATATTCACCGCAAGCTTCAGCCAACCCGGTATTACGCGCAGCAGGAAGACCTTTATTTGCTGTATGTCTTACCAATTTTATCTGATTCTTCCGATTCGGATAGCGAGATAGAACCGACTGAAGGACATCGATACTCTTATCTTTACTTGCATCATCTACAAAAATAAACTCAACATCCTCCAAAGTTTGTTGTAAAAGTGATTCCGCACAGCGTTCTATAAACTTCTCAACCCCATAAACGGGTATGATAACAGATACTTTCATAAAGAAACCTCCGAATCAATATAAGTTGTATTTCTGAAGATTTTTCTTTCTATCAAAATCAATACTCTTTCAACGGAAGGTAAAATCCGATTCATCGGCAACACTGCACTAATCAAACGAATGCCTTCTTTCAACCATTTCAACCTATAACCCGGATTTACCAACTGTAGTTTTCTTGAATCTTGATTTTTATCTTGCAGTAATCGTTCCCATTCAGCCAAAGCAGACTCTACAGAAAACTCCTTTTCAAAGTAAGCCATTGCCGTTTCATAAGATGAAGATTCATCTGTTCGCAACAATCGAACAATCGTTTCTGCCAGTTCTTTGGTATTTGAACAAAGAACACCGTTCTTTATCGTATCCAAATATCCCGGTGCTTTCATCGTAACAACAGTTGCTCCATAAGATTGCATTTCTACAGCCGACAAACAGAATGTTTCTGTAATACCGGTAGGATTCGGCACTCCCACCTTGGTCTTTAACAATATATGATTCTTTTCAGTCCCCATTCTGCCCATAAAATGAACACTCGGCATGACGTGTCCATCTTCTGTCAACAAATACTTCATAAAGAACGATTCGTATATACTTTCGGCAACACCATACTCTCCCAAGACAGCAGACGAATGATATACTTTGCCTGAACCAATGACATAAAGTTGCGCATCTGAAACCTCTTTCAACACCCAAGGCCATACTTCGGCCAATTTATGAAAGCCTTTAAAAGGAACCAAACTTCCGATATAAGTCACAACATGCTGCCGTTTGGAGAAAGGATGTTTCGCTACCGCTTCTTTACAACCTTCTAAATTCACACAGTTATAAATATAGGTGGCTTTTTTGAAAGAAGGATGGTCACGATACAAATCGTACATCTCACGGCCGACATAAACTATCTTTTTTACTGCCGGAGCATTTGCATAATAATCCAATTCCCAGTAACAAGCATACACATGACACCAAACAATGAAGTCAATTTGATGTTCCGCTGACAGATAGTTATGTTGTATGACTCCCACATCATGCTTCAGCACAAAAGAATCATATCCTTCCGCTTCGGCTTGTTGTATAGCTTCTGGCAAATCATTTACAACCGATGTCGGAACAAATGTCGGAAGGGATTGTTTATGTGTAAGCCATAGCTTGATTTGAATCCCGTTATCCCGTTTTGCAAGCATCGACGACACTAAAATAAAAAGATATTCTGTGCCTCCAATACCGGGATTTCCCTTTTCGGGAACAGTTACGTCAACATCCGCTATTGCTTTATTATCCAAAAAGAAAGCGACCTTTTTCATCGTTTCCATTTATAATTTTAAAAACAGCTTAGATAATTCGATGACCGGTTGCAGTTTGGTTGTAACCTTATCATAATCAATATCCTGCTGACTGTAATTATCCATTCCTTTCAACAAGCGGTGTGACAAACCAGCAATCGACAACAAATTCTGCTGCCGAAAATTATCGCCTTTATTTATCACCCATACATTCTTCTTGAGAATTAGCGATAAAGCCAAGCCATGAAACGAAGTGGTAAATACCATTTGCGCATGGCATATCAAACCCAGTACATCTATAGGCCCCCAATCAGAAACAATACGCTTTTTATCTCCGGTATGATAACCTCCATAAAGTTCGATGATTCCGCAATGATTCTCCTCGGCTATCTTTTCGATTGCCGGAATGTATTCGGGCATGGGAGTCATGTGATAAACCAATATATACTTTTCATCAAGAGGCTTGTGCACAAGCTTCATATAATCCTCTTTCCGTAACAAAAAAGTTGGGTCCAGACATACATTAATCGGCTTATCGGTATAGTTAGCCAACTCTGTTTTCAAGAAAGACTCTCTTACAGAAATGCGTTCAAAACTGTTCAAGCAACGTTTCAACGTTTCCGGTTGGATACGATTCAAACCATTACGTTCTGAACTGGCGGCATACGATAGTTTCTGCGTATGTTCATTGAAAGGAAAATCCAACAAATAAACGTTTTCAGAACCTTTATTCAAATAGAAATTCCATACTTGATCGCTTCCCACAATAACGGTATCATAGTTCAACGGTGATTTAATATGATACAAAGCAGGACTTATTGGAATATACTTCTGAATAAAATCTGCAAACTTACGTTTACGCACTTTTCGGTCGGTGATATTCTTAAACCGATTGAGATACTCCATCAGAGAAAGACGCACATTTTTCCGACTCAGCAGAATGGCCGGATTGAAAATATGATAATGTACTTCTATCGCCCGACAACGATAATCTATAATTTCGGCATCATGACCTTGTGAATTCAAGTAAGTAAGCAGTGCATAAGCCTGTACTATCGCCCCAAAATTCTCAGCCTGATGATAGGTTAAAATTCCAATCTTCATACTCAACGGCCTAACAATCGTTTAATATAATGTTTCGTCCACTGCTTCAGCGAAGTCTTCCAATATCTCTTTCGCACATAATCAAAGCCTCTTTTTTCGTACTCTTTTTCAAATAGTTTCCTATTATCATCCTCTTGGGTAGGACGAAGCAAATTAGGTTGCAGACAAGATTCCAAAGGAACTTGCACACGATTCAATTCTTCAGATGAAGCCTCAAATAGTTCATGTCCTTTGGAAGTATTACACAATACAAGCGAAACTCCTGTATCGTCCGATGTCATATCAGAAACCACCTTTTGCCATCCCCAAAAATCACCGATTGTAATATCTGAAGGCCGATGGATGGAAGCGTATGAACAATAGTGGCAACATTCACGAAGTAAAAATGGCTGGTAATAAGTAAACGGATAAGTTCTCGTCTTTCCATTCATCATCTTGAATGATTCACGGTGCAATCCACTCCAACCAAATATATTCTTATCACGGAAGTTCGCTCCTACAATCGTTTTCTTTTCCTTCTTTTCGATATAAAAAATAAAATCATCCCATACTTGTGGAGACGCAACTCCGTGACAAACAATGTCGATGCAAAACAGATTCGGCTTCAACTTTTCGGGAATAAAATGCTGCAATGCCGCAACCTGACACGGTGTACCAGAGAATAAAACGGTCTTTGAATCCTTTAAATCGTTTTTAATTTGCGGGAACACATCATTCAAATCACTCTGGGCATATTTGCTTCCTCTGAATTCATCTCGTTGGATTTTATTTTCTGCCCGTTTATGAGTCACCTTAAAATGGCCACTAAATCCGGCACCATATACAACTCCCTCCTGCTCTAATATCCTATTTGACAATGCAATGAAAGCAGCTCCACTACGACTTTTGGCAATCTCCGACAAATCTTTATGCCGTACAGCGTATGCTTTCTGGGCTTCATTTTGCTTTAAATCAACATTTTCAAAAGGACAGACCTTGTTGCACAATCCACAATCTACGCACTTATCCAAATCAATTTTAGGGTAGGCAAAACCAAGTTTGTCAACCTCCATTTGGATGGCACGATGAGAACAAACTTTCTCACAGGCTTTACAGCCACAACACTTATCCTTGGATAATTGTATCATTTTTGAATATGCTTGACGATGGTATGACCGTATGCTTTATAGACATAAGCAAACAGGACCCTTTGAAAATGATTAAACATAGCAGGATCTGTCTGTCTAAGTATCTGATTATAACCTGATTTCAAGAAATCTGCTATTTTAACAAACGCTTCAGGGCGTCTTTTCTTTACCTCAAGCACTCTATTTATATACTCTTTACGTTGGGCATTGATATGCAACCAGGCAAAGCCTACCGGCATAATTCGGTATGGATGTATAAAAATCTCAATGAGTGAATAAGTCGTATTTCGTAATTTCTTATAATAAGACATATCGAACGGCTGATAATAGGTATCTTCGGATACTTTAAACAGTACATGGTCGCCTTCTCCATTGAAAGGAGGCAGGATATTAAATTCATCCGATTTTAATCCCATGCATACATAAGTATCCCCTTTATCTTCAACCACATTTATACCCGAAAAGGATAAGCATGCTTTACCGTCGATAAAAAGTTTTTTTGCATAAGCCTTATAATAGGTAGCCGCATACTTTCCTAACCAATTGGGCATAAAAGGCAATAACTTGTTGGAACGCATAGACAAGTATCTGAACAAGGATAAATAAGATTGAAATAACTTGCCCAAATAAATGTGAGATTTACGAAATCTGTGAGCATCTTCTCTACATAAATCACAGTATTCTTCTAACACATCCGAGAAATACATTTGGTCGGCATCAATCTTAATGGCATATTGGTATGACACTTTGCTCAATGCAAAGTTATAGTAATTGCACAATAATTGTGGAGAATCAGCAGGCAAACTCTTAGCATATTCATATTCTTCTTTTGTCAAGCCTACGCCCAACACTTTATAAGGATAGTTGAACACCTTGATCTTGTCGGGATATTCCATGCGTATTCGTTCAATCACTTCCTCACTGCCATCCGTGCAATCGTTATAAACAATAACTAATTCATCCAACACAGATATACACGATTCAATGCAAGGTTCAATAAAATCCTTTTCATTGCGGATACGCATGATGCCACTTACCCCCTTTTTTTGAATCTTTGACATAAGTTATTTTTGGGGTAATAATTATTTGATTGGCTGTAATTGTTCCAATGCTCGAATTAAATCCTTTGAAATTTTAGAGTCTGTTTTTCTACAAAACAAATTTTTGGTATTAATTATCTTATCATAATCAGAATAATCTAAGAATTTTGGCTTTGGATTGGAGTGCCAGTCTACATAACGTAATGTTACATCAATCTTTACTGTATCTTTAAAGGGGCTATTCATTATTACTGTAGGGAGAAAAACCTCTTCGGAACAGATAGAATGTTTTAATCTATCCAGTAAACGATTAGCAAACTCACTTTTTAACATCCAACGTACAAATTCATCGGTAATGGAACAATATAATGGTCCCCCATATAAAGGATATTTAGGCAATGCTTTTTGTGTATTTGTCAACTTCTGCACATATTTCCATATACTATTTAAGAGGCGCAAAGGATTCTTTCTAATATCTCCAAATGAAGCTAATGTTTTGTACTTGAATATAGCTAATCCCATTTCCCATCCCCAATGTTTATTTGGAATCGGGAAAATTCCCATATAATTAAATCCTTGTTTACCCACTATATCATCAAACTCATTGGTGGGGCACGCAAAAAAATCTTGCCCTGTTATAAGATGATAATAGTCATAGTGAATGTCTGATGTTAGAGCTTCCCTCAACAAGAAATGAACAACCCATAAGTGTTCCCATGCTCCCCAGTAAATTCTCTTTTTCTGATACACATGAGCACGTTTATCTATTTCTTCTTTTCTGATAGACGATTTCTTGTCAAGATGTATATAGATACCCCATTCTTCAGGTGCATAATGTATCAACCTGTTTAAGTTTTCAATATCCTTATAGGCCGTTATTATCAAACAATGATTCATGATGTGTATTTTAAAAAAAATTATTATCAACGACCTCCTGACAAGTATTTATAAAATTTGTATTTGGATAGACATACAGCTACATATATCAAGAATACAAATACACTTATCGCAGATAAGACAAAAGTCAGATTCAGCACCAACGGAGTAGGAGGACAAGTCAAAACAACCATCTTCTGAACGATATTCAGTACAAACTGATGGGTGCAAAAGATGAAAAACATATAACGCATCCAAGGACGTACATTGAATTTATTTTGAATAAAGTCTGAAAAAGACAAATCTATTAAAATCCAGACCATTAACGGTGCTAACAACCTAAACCAAAAGATAACCTTTTCTGTATATATCCCGGATAACACCCATAACAAGATAAAAAGAAAAGCCAAAGTACCCGCAAGCAAACCTTGCAGGTTACGAGGTATGATATCTTTAACTGAAAAGTAGGTGCCATCTGGTTTATCCATATAAAAACGACCTATCATAGCACCCATAAAATACATTGGGAACCATTTATAGACACTTTCATCCCCACCCTCCGAATACAATGCAACCAATATGGAACACCCCAATATAGAAATAGCTTGTTTTTGGTTTTTTAGCATAAGCAGAACAACGGATGAGAATGCACTGAAAATCATCAGATTATTAACGAACCAAAGAACTGAATATCTGGAATTTATAATGGCATAAGCAATTTCCTTGGGAGAATTTAAAACATCACCCATATTCATTTTATCATGAAAGAAGGGAACATGAGCCAATATGAAAAAGAGAAATACAAAAAGAGCATTCCAAACAAGATAAGGAATCAGCAACGAATGTACTCTCGATTTTAATTTCCTTTCTAAAACTTGAAACGAGCATGAACGATAAAATAGCAAACCAGAAATAAAAAAGAATGTGGGTACTCCTATTTGAGTGAATATATTCGTCCAATAAATAAACGGATAATTCATGTCCAAAGTCAATCCCCATCTTTCAGGTGTTTTGGCATGCAAAACAACGATAAAGAAGGTGAGCAGTACATTCAGAAATGTTATTTTCTTTGAGAAGTATGTTGAATTCATAATCGATCTATCATTCGATAATTCGCACCAATGTTATCTTATCAGCCTACGAACATACGATTTAAGAACTTTCTCGCTAATAAGCACCAATCTTGCTAAAGGATTATGCGCAGCCGATATCGTAATTCTCTCTTTCAATGCCAACGGCCACTGTTTGGCTTCTTTCAGTAAAGAAACAATCCAATCATCTTCATAATTAATCTTATATCGCAATCCTATCATTCCTCCAAGATAAATCATCTTCCATTTAAACAAAGCATGCTCCGCTTCTTTTGAAACCTTTATATTTTGAAGAATGCCATCCACTTCATAGACCATTCGTTTTTCATACTCGTAATCACGTTGATGACCTACTTGAACGCTTTGAGTATTCGTTGTATTATACAAGTATTTTTTTTCTGGCTTACAAACTATTGAGCCTTTGATATTTTTAGTAGTTTTAAGGCTGGTAAGAAAATCTCCTCCGACCTTAAAATAACGTGATACATCCATTACATACTCATCAAATAAAGTACGTCGATATAATTTTCCCCACACTACCCAATGTTGGAAACCTAATAAAGCCTGTACATATTCATCCTTCGAATAGATGCAATTTTTATCCGATTCAAAGATGACAATATCCACATCCTCTTTCATGAAGGGAAGCATACTACATAGCGTATCGGGTAAGATTGCATCATCAGCATCTACAAAATAGAGAAATTCCCCTTTTGTCTGACGAATACCGGTAGCACGGGCTGCAATTTCTCCTCCATTCACATGATGGATACATTTTATCCGACTATCTTTTTCTGCGTATTCATCACAAATTTTACCGGAAGCATCCTTACTTCCATCATCAACCAAAATGCATTCGAATCCTACGTTTATTTGCTTCAAAATGCTGTCAATGCAATTGCCTATATATTTTTCTGCATTATAAACAGGTACTATTATGGATATAAGTGGATGTAATGTAGGCATATTTATAATTATTAGATGGATACTTACAAGGAATTACCAAGCAGGGATAAACTTATATAAAAGTTTGAACAATCGTGGAAGTGCCTTCAACACATGTAATTCAATACGTTTTCTGGCGTTGAAATACTCGGGCAAGTATTCTGTGCTTGTCACCGACTTGATATCAGTCAGTCTTTCTTCAAAGAAATGATTAGGAAAATGTTGGGGATATTTAGCCACAATGCGCATTACAGCCAAAGCAACCGCTAAATACATGTTTTGCACTTTATTCAACATTTCGGCATACTCCGGATGTGATAGAACAAATTGTAATCGTTCCCATCGCGCAGCAATCCTATCGTATGCTTTTGTTGCCATACTCTTTACATCGTATGACAAACAGATACTGCCTTCCCGATGCCTATAAATATAGAGTTCCGATTTATTGTATAATACTAATTTTGCATGATGGAAAACCAAATGCATAATAGAAAAGTCCTCATCTAATTTACGTCCAATCGGAAACTGGATTGTATCAAATAATGCTCTTCTATAAATTTTGTTTACCATGTAGCTTTTCCATTCAGTATCATCTAATATACGCAACACTGCATCCTTTTGACTAACCACCTCATAATTATTTGTCACCACATAACGCTACCAAAAAATCTCTTCTCCATCCACGCAATCAGCCACGCCATATACCAGGATGTCTGCATCCTTATGTTCAGTAAGATTATCCATCAGTATACGATATGTGTCAGGATGAATAAAATCATCACTATCCACAAATGTCACATATTCCGTATCACATAACTCCAAGCCTCTCCTCCTGGCAACAGAAGAACCAGAATTCTGAATATGTAATACCTGGAAACGACTATCTTTTTTTACCAGCTCATCACAAATAGCCCCCGTTGCATCTGTGCTTCCATCGTCTACTAATATACAACGAAAGTTCTTGTAGCTCTGCGACTCTATACAGGCCAGGCAAGCTGGCAAGTAAGATTCTACATTATAACAGGGGATTATGATTGTCAATGTAATATGATTCATTTCGGAAACATTTATCATTTAAACAAAGAAGAGATAATTCTATTCTTTAATTCTATCATTCTGAAAAAAATGACAGAGCACAGACATGCTAATTGATAGTGTTTAAACGCTAAGATAACAAGTCTTCGTGAATTTGACGAACTATATTCCTTTGAATATCTATAATGAATTTCACTATACAATGCTTGAAATTCTTCTTTAATTAGTAAGTCAGAAAAGAAAGCAAGCTCAATAGTTCTTAAAACAATAGATCTGTAAAATACTTATCCTCTGAAAATACTTTTTCTAACTCAGTATTAAAGAACATCTGAGATTGCAAACCTTGCATGGTAGCTTTACGAACAATGCTATTTGCATTGGAATATAAGTCGTAGTGATAGTAAGCACTACTTAAATAAGATACAGAAATATCATTGTAAAGCAAACGGCAACATACATACAAATCTTCCCAACGAATAATTTTTTCAGGAAATGAAATATTATATTGTTCAAACAAGTTTCTCCGTACTAATTTATTCCAAAGACTCCCATGAAGTTCACCTTTTAAAAACTGAATTAAAACATCTTTTCCTTTTGTTCTAAAAACATTTTGCTTGGTATATACTTCGCCATTAGCATAATTGCTATAATAATCGCATATAACCATATCTGTATTATCAGTTTTAGCTTTCGTATAAAGTTCCTCAAGCATATTGGGTTCTACCCAATCATCAGGATCTACATGAATCACATATTCACCAACTGCCCTGTCCAACCCAAACTGCCTTGCACTACTAACTCCCCCATTTACCTTATGGAAACTTTTTACCCTTTTGTCTTTTTTAGCGTACTCATCAATCAATCGTCCACTACCATCAAGGCTACCATCGTCAATTAATAATAGCTCAAAGTTTGTTAATGTTTGAGCCAATATGCTATCTAAACAACGGTGTAGATATAGCTCTGCTTTATATACAGGGACAATTATGGAAATAGCAACTTTCGAAACACACATATATTCAACCGGAGAAAGCAATATTAGATATGATATAAAATCATGATTGCCAACTTGAATCTGCTCATCGACAATAAATTTATCGAACTAGACTTCTAACAAGGATGAAACACCTAACCAAGAAATCACAATTATGATGTAAAAGCCACATCATTACCTTTAGTTTGGTATTAATAGCTGGACACGAAAAAATATAGTCCTTAGCATCATCCGTCACTCTTTTGAATTCATTTTGATTTTTGTTATTCAAAACAAGTTCTTTATTATTTCTTAATATCCGCCAGTACATTTCCTGTTTCACCTCTTCAAAAATTCCTTGCTCTTTGAAAAACTGCATCATCATTGTGTCGCAGCGATTCAAACAGGCGTGCAAATCTGCAGGATATTGATGCATTACAGAACTCTCGTTAGTCCTATCATAATGATATAATGATTCGTTTACGTATTCTATATTTTGTGCCATGCACAGTGCCTTAATTGAAAAGATAAAATCTTCACTATATCTCATTGGCTCAAACCGCAATGCCTTTATAAGTTGTCTCTTGAACAATTTATTACAAGCAGAAGTGAAGCCACAAAAAATTTGATTCCTTAAATAGGGTATTTTACCGTCCATAATCAACGAGTTATCTGTAATCACAGTACGATTCTTAAACTCATGAGAAAACTCACAAATCACGATATCAGTTTCAGCATTAGCCTTACCAACAAGTTCCTCTAAAAAACGTGGCTCCACCCAATCATCAGAATCTATAAATGCGATATAATCTCCCTGTGCCAAATCGAGTCCTACATTTCTTGCTGAACTTGATCCCCCATTATGTTTATGAACAACTTTTATACGTCTATCAGAAGCAACACTATCGTCGCACATTCTTCCACTATTATCTGTACTTCCATCATCAATGAGCAACAACTCAAAATCCGTGAAGGTTTGTGATAAGATGGAATTTAAACAACGTGGTAAAAAATTCTCTACATTATAAACGGGTACGATTACAGATACGATTGGCATATCAATATAAATCTTTCAAATATAACGGATATTTCTTTATCCAAGTTGAAGACTTTTGGAATAGAGAAATAAACTTTAACAGCAATAAAATAACTGTATAAAACTGTTTTCTATGTTTACTTTGACGAATTTGCCAATACAGACAACTGTCCACTTCATACATATCATTATAATAATCCTCAACTATTCTCTGAGGTACTAAAGACTGTAGTATAATTCTACGCTCTTCAGTACAAATATCGGTATTTATCGTGCTGATTCCCGTTAAATCAAAAATTGAAATAATTGTATCAATACCCTTGTATGATTCATTGTCAATTATTAAAACTTGAATCCAGAACTTCCAGTCTGAAGCAATTTTAAGACTCTCATCATATTTGTATTTACGTAAAAAAGATGTTTTTATAAATGATGACTGATGGGCGATACCCCCTCTAATAATATTTGAAAATGTGACGGATTTGCATGCGCTTTTCACTCCATTTCCAAGGACGGTTCCTCCTATAACAACGGTAGTCCCATCCAATTCCGGCAGAACATCCTCAATAGTAGTAGAAGAATAAAAACAGTCACCAGAATTCATAAAGATACAATACTCTCCGTGAGCTTGAGCTATACCTTTATTCATCGCATTATAAATACCACCATCTGGTTCGCTTACCCAATAGGATAATTTTGAACTGTACTTTTTTATGATATTCAAACTATCATCTGTTGAAGCACCATCTATAATGATGTATTCAAAATCTAAACAGGTTTGATTCAGAACACTTTCAACAGTTTTCCTTAAACCATCTGCATTGTTGTAATTTATCGTGATTATTGATAGCTTCATATTTTATTTAAGATTCTTTGAACTAAAGTTTTTGCTCCATTAGTAAAAAAATATAATAACGTCGTAAACAAGAGTAAATAGGAAACTGAAATAATTATTGCGTAAACAACCCAATTCATAAAACTTTCTTGCGGTGATATTGTTATTACTTTCGTGAAAGAAATAACAGCAAAACAAGATACAAAAAATACCAATAAGTTTGATAAGAAGTTTTTCCAATACTTCATCATAGAGGTCTTAAACCCCTTCTTATACAAATAAATCGGTTTCCATATAACTACTATTGGAATAAGACTTGCTATTTTCCCCAACAAAATGCCGGTTAATCCCCACTGGCGTGCAGCTATAATTGTAACTATTATACAAATAATTGCTTCAGCCCAGGCTGACCAAGTATCACCATAATTGCCGTATGCATTATTAAACATATCTACAGCACCTCGTGTAAAGGATATATATGAGCTAATTAAAAGCAATATAAGTACATTTTTGTCTAAGAGATACTCATTTCCCAACCATAATACAATAAACGGCTCTATCAATTGTGAAACTAAAAAGATTATTGTTCCACCAATAAAATATCTGATACACAATAATTCCCAAAATACTTTTTCTATTTTCCCGAAATCATTTTCTGCAACCAGATTACCAACACTAGCCCACATTCCATCTAAACTAACAGAAAAAACACGTGCCGCTTTACTGATTACTAAAACATAATTACTATAATATGCAACCATTTTTAAAGACACAAAAGCGAAAATCAAAATCTGATCACTTTGTTCCAATAAAAAATCTTTAAATTTGTGGATTAGTATTTGCTTTGTCTTTATTATGATTTGAGGATACTCTGAGCGAATTATTTTTCCCCTACACACATCGGTTTTCAGCCATGGATATGTTTGATTTATTTTCCAATTAAGTATTACCGCATGAAGAATTCCAAATAATAATTCTATAGCTACCCAAGCATACAAATTTGAAAACCTAATAGCAACAAGCAACTGGATTATTATTTTAACCACATTAGCAGTCTGGAAATATGCTATTACTACATAGTTCTTTTGATCCGCAGAGAGAAGTATTTGACGATAATTTATGAAATAGCCTATAAGTGAAGAGAGTAAGAATGAGAAAAAAGCAAAATAAATAATACCGAAATTAAATATCGTATTCTGAAATATAAAAGGAATAAACAAACCTACGCATATAGCTATCGACAAAATAATTAAACCTATCACTCTATAATAATACCCAAAAACAGATATTATTGCAGAAATTTCCTCTTTACTTCCTTGTTGAATTGGCTTGTATAAAGCAAAACTTACGGCTGTACCAATTCCCAGTTCCGCTAAATTAAGAAAACCCAAAATATTCTGTAGAGTTCCTGTTAAGCCTATAAAATCTGCACCTAATTTTTCAAGAAATATTTTTCGTGAGAAAAAAGATATAAATAACATCAAAAAGTAGAATGCCATATTGATTTTGGCATTCAATAATGACTTTTTTACTCTTGATTCGTTATTCATGATTCAGGACAAATAGATAATGTATATAATTACTGGAGTATTCTCAATACACATAAACAACTTGGGAATATCCTACCTCATACGGTTACCAAAGCCCCTGCTGTAAGAAGTGCTATTTTCATAATTATTTTATTCTTAATATAAACTTTTATTTTATGGAATATAGATATGAAATAGTCCCTCAAATCATTTGGTTTCTCTCCTCCTTTTTACCCTCTCCCCAGCAATCTCCCCCAAAATCCCACCTTCTTAGGCTTCTCCGCCACGTGCACCTCCTGCAAATACCGTTCATAGCTCCATCGGTTATGTATCATCTCATAGATGGCTCCCCAATCGGGCAGTTTCCCGACATTCAGGTCATCAATATACAGGTCGGCTTTGACCTTGCGGCAAGGGCTGGTCATATCCGGTTTGACCTGTTCATCGGGATGGTTGGCATTGACGGCATAAAACTCCACGCCACGCTTGCGGCAAAATTCCACCGCTTCTTCCAACAGTTCGCCTTCGCGCACGCTCCATAAAATCAGCAAATGCCGCTCTGCCTGCAACTGTTTCAAGGTGGCAATGGCAAAAGGAACCTCTTTCCCTATCTGCGGGTACCGGTGTTCCACAATCGTTCCGTCAAAATCTACGGCTATAATCATATTGTTTGCTCGATTCTACAAGAACTGTACATATTCGAGGTTGACTTCTACCGCAGCAACAAGCCAATTGGGCAATTCTACAAGAATGCGTTTGGTCTTAGAACCTCGCGTGGAAAGCAACACACCTTCATAACCATCCAAGTTTCCACCTACGATGTGTATTTTACGTCCGTACATGATCGATGTCAGTTCGTTGGGCAGGTAATAAGATGGCTCATCGGTGCTTCCTACGGCATGAATAAACCGCTCCATGTCGTTGTCTGGAACGGTCATGGGGCTACGATAACCTTTCCCTTTCTGATAACGGTATTGCAAAGTCGGGATTCTCTCCACGATGGAATCCAGATGTTTTTGGGTGTCATGTACAAAAAGTAAATCCTGTATGAAAGGGATTTTTTCACGTTCCCGTTTACCCTTTTTGATAGACAGATGCCATTTCAAAGGAGTAAAGACCTCTATGCTTAATTCACCCAATTGCTTATATGCCGGTTCTTTGGCATTCGGACGCTTCAAGTCACGCATGACAAACCAGTGCATCGGTTCTTCGGATTGAGCCATTGGCATAATTTTGATATAAAGACATACCTTCTAATCCTGCATAACCTTTATATCTATTGATTATTACGCAGTTACAATCAAATACTATAAAAGCTTTGGCTTTTGCCAGAACTTGATTCATATTCATCAATCTTATAAATTCCACCTTATTATATAAGGCAATATCCGAGGGAAACACCCTCTTTTTCGTACTTCTCTTTGTAAGAGAAAGATTGAGGGATTAATAATTGAATAACCAACTGATATTCAATTATAATCTTTCATAAATAACAGCTATTTAGCAAAACAAATGTTTTAGAAGAACCTATTTGGCAATACTGAAAATCTCTATATTTGATGAAAAAGCAACCGTATTATGCTTGTTTTTCAGTTAAAATCGGTATCTTTGCAAACCGAAGTCTTTCTCTTACAAAGAGAATGAACCATTTGCAAAACAAATCACTTGTCTATTTTTAGCTTTTCCATTCATCATTGGATATTTATAATCCGTCCGATGCGCTCTCAATCTTTACTTTTCAAAGAACAATTGTGGTGCTTATCAGTATGTACTTGATGGTACCTTTTGACTTTACACCGATATTTCTCTCATTAAGAGAGGTAGCAAAATAAAATCGAATTGATTATCAGCGGATAAGCAATATCGCATTTGATTATTTGCAAAACATATTCATGCTTTTGTAAAACAACCCCACATCCAAAGCATAAGTTTTTAGCGTTTCTTTGGGTGATTTCGTCTTTTTTCTCTAATTTTGCACCCGGAATACTTCTCTTAATGAGAGAGTTGCCGTTTTGCAGAACAAAATGGCAACCTGTGATATAGACTGATTGGATAGTGTAAAATGCTTCTTTTTTTGATTATTTGTCGGTAAACAGTTTCAATACAATAGAATTGGCTTTATCCACAGACGAGGTGTCTAACGATGTCAAATAGATTCTCGTGGTTGTTTCCGAATCATGTCCCAGGGCTTCACTGATGGTGGAAACCGGTATGTTTTTACTTTTGGCAATGCTCGCCCAAGTATGCCGGGCGACATAACTTGTCAAGGGAATCCCCAAGCCAAGTTGCTCCCCGATTTTCTTTAGCTTGTTGTTTACCAGATGCGAGGCGTTTTTGTATTGCCTCCGCTTGTCCCGGTCCATGTCGCGGATGATGGGCAACAGATAAGGACTGCCTGCCGTATCGTATTTGTCGATGATATCCTGCATGGGTTGTTCCCACTTGATTGAAAGCTGCTGGTTGGTTTTCTGCCGGCGGTAGGTCAGGATTCCATGCTGCAAGTCTTTCTTTTTCAAATATGACATATCCACGAAGGACATGCCTCTCGTATAGAATGAGAACATGAAGAGGTCTCTGGCATAATCAAGCAGGGGTGACAAGGTAAGGTCAAGTTCCTTGATTTGGCGGATGATTTTTATAGGAACTGCACGTTTGACGGTCTTGTCAATCCCAGTATAGACGTGCTTGAACGGGAAGCGTTGTGCGGTCAGTTCCTTTTCCACCGCCCGGTTGTAGATGGCCCGCAAGTTGCGCATATAGAAGGAAACCGTATTCTTGCAGACGCTGTTTTCTTTGAGCCACGTTTCGTATTCCATCATCAGGGCGGAATCCATATCGTCCAAAGGCAAGTCCTGTTCTTCCCGGAAACGCTTGAAACTGTTTAGGACGGTGGTATAAGTATCGGCTGTACGTTTCTTGCCGATTTGTTTCAATTGGCCGGTGAGCCTTTGGGCAAACGCAATGAAGCCGTCATCGCTTTTCGGTGTATTGGAAAGTTCTACAATCTTTTCAACCGAATAGTTATCGCCCGTTTTATCAAGGCGGGCAATGATGCCCTTTAATTTGGATGATTCCGTGGTCAATGCCTCCTTCACCGACAATAGGTAGTCGTGTCTCAAAGGATTACTGTCTGTCAGGATGATTTCCGAACCGGCAGCATCCCATTCACGCTCGAATATCTTATATCCGGTAGCTATCTGTCTTGTAACCCTGCCGTGGATTACTTGAAAGAACAGTGTTCCCTCCTTGCCGGGTTTGGAAGAAGCGCGGAATTTCACTTTTACTGTTGCCATAAAATTAATGTAATAAGTATGTATATAGGTAATATCCTTTTGCTATCATGGGAATCATTTTATAGTGTAAAGATACAGCCCGGACAATTAGCTGAGAACAGATTAAACATAGGAGTATCAGGAAGTTTGTGGAAATTTGTAAGACATATGATACCAACCAGCTTACTCCGTGTCTTTGACACCGCGTAAGTCCGGTTGATGGATTCATACGGTTGGCGGATGCCCCATACCGATGTTGACGAGAAAACCTTTGAGGCTGCACTGGTTCCACTTCAAAGGCTTTCACATCAACATCGGTCTTTAGAAGACTTCTTAATCTAAGAACACATATCGGCGATTTTACTGTTGCTGGTTACACTTGCAATAACAGAATCACTGATTTTGTTTTGTGCAGTCTAATCTGAAAACGATTGTTCCGTTCCTTACGGAAGTCTTTAGCTATTGTTGATTGCTCGTTTTGTTCTTCTTGGTCAGGAACCATTTTCCCGTGCAAAGGTACTGCGGACAGGAGGAACGTCAAGTGACGCTTCGCTTTCGGTCGGAGGGCTTGCCGGCAGCCTTCCACAAATTTTCTCATTCTTCCAAAATTTGGGTATTCCGTCGCGCTCTCTGACCTCACACTTGCCTTATCCCCCCCTATTGTCTGCAGAGATTACCGCACGAAAAACGGTTCTCCCGACCAAGAAGCCAAAAGGCTTCTAACAAAAGGGAAAAGTATTGAAACCTAAAAATATAAAGGATTATGCGAGTAAAGAGAATGACCATCGAACAAGGCAAGCGAGTGAGAATAGACCGCTTTCCGAACTTCCACATAACGGGAAGCATCAGAGGTATGAAACGGCTGTATTATGGCAATGATTGTCTTTTAGTACGTGTGGGCAGCTATATCTATAATGTAACCGCCCAGCCACAAATCTATCATCAAGCAACTTTCTAAATTATACAATATGGACTATCAAGAATTATCAGGAGTAAAGACCTCCGAGAGAGACAAAGAGTTCGCCCAAGCATTTGCGAACTTTGTGAACGGCTCAATGTCGTCAGCCGACCAGACAGGCAGAGAGATGACCAGAGCGCACAGATACTTACAACAGCAGATGTTCAAAGTGTTCATTGGCTTTATGCGCCAGTTGGCATACAACTATCAGAAAGGACGCTATGACCAACGTAACGAGTGGGCTTCCAAACTTGCATCCGAGGCTTACGGGCATTTGGTTGAGTGTGAGTTTATCTATGACCCCGAATTTACTAACCCTAAAGTTGATTGATATGGAAGAGAAGGACTTTCCGGAATACGGACGGCAATGCGAGTTGATAACTCCGTGGAGAGGTTATCATCGTGGTACGATAGTAGCCAAGACTGCAAGAGGTTTTACTGTGCAGTTCAGTAGTGGCGCAGAGATAGATGTTTATGAGGACGAAATAGAATTTGACTGATATGTGTAGATTAATGACACCCCAATTGGCGGAAGTCTTGAAAGATTTTCCGTTGTATTCCCAGGACGGCAAGGGAAGAGAAGCTGTTTGCCGTGCGATATTCGCTCTTGGCTCAATCCGGTGGTACATTCTTGAAGGAGAAACGGAAGGCAAGGACACCATCCTCTTTGGTATCGTTATCGGAATGATGGAAGATGAATATGGCTACATTTCATTGAATGAGCTTTCGGACGTGGAGCTTGACTATACGAAGCAAGGCATCGGCAAGCTGCAAGTCCGGCAACAAAAGAATTTCCGACCGACCAAGTTGAGCAAATTGAAAGATGATAGGTTGCAACGCTTTCTTGCAAGGTTTGAATAGTAATAATCAGTCAGCCGTAGCTTTTTCGTTACGGCTGGCATAACCATTATATTATATGGGTATGAACAAGCATAATATCATTGATAAGATAACCGAGTGTGCCGAAAGCAATGGCTGGAATGTGAATATAAACACCGAACAAGAGAAAGGTATTGTCGTTTTCGAGTTCTCTAAATATACTCCTGCAGGGCAGGACTTTTCATTTTCGGCAACGATGAAGGATAATAGTCTTGACTCTTTGGTGGCTGATATGAAGGAGTATTATGAAGGCTTCGATGTGGATTCGGAAGCCTATTTGTGGCTTGATAAAAACGGACACGGTAAGAATGGTGCGCCTTATAGAATGAAAGATGTGTTGGCAGATATGGAGGAGGCGGAGAAGAATATTGAGAGCCTACTTAATGCCATCAGAGAGATTGAAGAAATATGAACCTTCTAATTGTTTTGAGAAATGGTATATAGTGAAATCTTTGGTGTCGCAGCCAAGAATGGCTGGGCAGAGAAAAGTATTGAAAGTTTGCTTGATGCTATCAAAGATATTGATGAAGTATGAACAGCTAATGAAAAGACTAATGGTAGGAAGTGAAATCTATGGCATTGCAGCCAGGAATGGCTGGAGTGTGTCTATGAGTATGAAGAACGGAGTCCGCTGTTATGACTTTCAGCGGAAGACCCTCAGCGGTGTGCCTTTCAGCTTCACCGCTGAGGTCAAAGATGATAAGGTAAGCAGTCTTGTGAATGAGATTGTTTCCTTTGTGGATGCAATCAATCCTACTGTTTGCGCTAAGGAATGGATGATAAAGTCCGGGGCGATGGACTCGTCCCGGTATCAACAAGCTGTAGCGGATATAGAGGACATACGCACCAAAGCCTGGCTGTTAGCTTGCGACTTGTCTGAATTATCGGGCGAAAAGCCCATTTGTCTGTATTTACCCAGAATGGGCTTAACTGAATAGAAGGCAGCGGGGATGCTTGTCAATGGGCACCCCCTTGTCGTTTGCGCCCTTTCTTCGGAAGACCGGCTGCTTTGTAGGCAATCAAATCGGCTCCACGAAAGGATGTCTTGACTTTATCTGGCGACCTTACGAATGGCAAGGACTTCGTGGGATGATTGATATAAGCATAGATGGTACAGCGGTGAACGCCGAAGTATCGTGCCGCCTCACTTACCGAATAAGTCTGTTCCGGGATTATTCCTGTGAAATCTTTGTGTATCATAGCTGTTTTTCCATAAAGGTAGGCAGGTTATGGGGATGGTACAAGACGTTAAATATTAGAATATGCTGTAATTCATTGGATTATGTCAGAATCCTTTGGATTCGTCTCAATTTCTCGTCTGTGTGCTATGGTCAGCGGATAAGGGAACAATGTTTTTAGAAATAAGAAAGGCATATATTTGAGGGTTGACAGCGTTGACAAAGGAGCCAACGTCAAAATCTGTGGAATGAGTGCGTGAGAACGCTCTATAATACAATACTTTATCTTTTTTCTTCAAAAAATAGAATTATATATAGATAATCGTGATTTGTCAACGGTTGGCTCCAATTTTTTTGAGATTTCAAAAAGTGACTACCTTTGTCAACGTTTGTCAACGCATCAATTTTATATGAAGTCGTTGAAATAATGCGCTTTATGCTTTGTCAACTCTGTCAACCGTGAAATGTGTGCATATTATTTTTTGAAAATGCACAAAGAACAAGTCCATGATATGGGTATTTGTTCGTTGAAATAATATGATGGGGAGGAGTGTCTATGAAATTGCCTGGTAAATACAGGCATACAGAGATTCTTGTCGCATGGCAACAAATTGCTATTTGCCAAGAACGACAGTCAGCCTTGGACCGAACACGGCAAGACCGTAAACGAAGATATGCAGGTTAATCGAGACTTCGCTACGACACTTGCACATCTTCGCTTACAACCATCGTTATGAAACCATCGTTATGAAGTTCGGTCACATGCCTTTGTAGCCATTACACTATGGAGTGGGGGCTTCCACTTTTGTATGATTAAGTCCGGCTTATCTCAATATTTACGACCAAAGGGGTGATTATCCCCTTTGGTAATTAAGTATTTGCTTGTTTTCAAGATGTTATTTGTAATTTGTTTCTTTATAGGGCAGATTTAGTAATCAAGACTATTCGGATTCAATAAGAAATCCATAATACCAATGGTCATAATACCGTTTTCATCGCGCTTGGGCATAATATCGTCCTTCACCACTATGATTTTTTTAAAAGAATCGCTTATTCTAAGTAGAGAGGCTGATTCCTGTTTCAATTTTTCTTCATCAGGTATGGCAAATGCAGACTGGATGTAGTAGCGTTGACTGCCCTGATTTACCACGAAATCCACCTCCAGTTGTTTCCTTACGATTTTTCCTTCCCGGTTAGTAGCACGTTGTTCTATCATGCCTATGTCCACTTTATGCCCTCTTGCTCGAAGTTCATTATATATGATATTTTCCATAATATGATTTTCTTCCTGTTGCCGGAATCCGAGTAGAGCATTCCTTATTCCCAAGTCTGAGAAGTAAAATTTAGACAGAGTGTTGATATATTTTTTCCCCTTGATGTCATAACGGATAGCCTTTTCTATTAAAAATGCGTCTTCAAGATAAGACAGGTATTTGGAAATGGTCTGATGATGAATATCTACGTTTTTTACACTTTTAAACGTGTTAGATAACTTAGTGGGATTGGCAGGTGAGCCAACTGTCGAAGCCATTATTCGGACGAGTTCATCAAGGTCATCCCTATTACGAATTTTATTACGTTCCAATATATCTACTAAATAGACACTCTTATAGAGATTATCCAAGTAATCCACTTTCTTTTTTTCTGTTTCCAGTGTTAAAACAAGCGGAAGCCCTCCATAGGTATAATATTCTTTCCAAGCCTTGTTTCTATCTCCTTGATAACCTTCGCAGAATTCGGAAAAAGACAAAGGATAAAGATGAATTTCGTCTCCACGACCCCTGAACTCTGTTATAATATCGGATGACAAGAAGCGGGAGTTGCTTCCTGTTACATAAACATCTGCGTTTCTGACATGGAGCAGGCTATTCAACACCTCTTCAAATTGAGGTATCAACTGCACTTCATCCAATAGTACATAGTATAGCTCTTTATCAACTATTTGTTCCCGAATATAGTGCAAAATAGCATCTGGATCCCGTAGAGATACATTCATACGGTCATCTAGAGCAATTTCAATAATATGGTTTTCATCAATCCCTTGTGAAACAAGATACCCATGAAACAAAGTGAACAGAAGATATGATTTTCCACATCGTCTAATACCTGTGATAATTTTGATTAAACCGTTTTTACGCCCGGCTATCAATTGATTCAAATATAACTCACGTTTTATCTGCATATGCTATGCTATTATCAATTTATGGCAAAAATGCCAGTTTTAGTCACTGCAAAGGTAGGAATAAATTCTGATTTCATTCAATCTTATTATCAAAAAATGACCAAATTGCCATATTTTGATAATAGAGCCGCATTATAACTGAGATTGATTGTCAAAGTCTACTTGTGAATCGGATATCATTTCTGTCTCTAATTCCAAACCAAACGCTTCCTTTAATTGCAGATAGTCGAAACATAATGCCTTCGGACGGTTTACCTTTACTTTCCGAACCTGTTCATTATTGACAATTTCAATTGAGTAATCAGGCAAACCACTCGGCAATAGAATCGTGAACCTGTCTTGTTTCAATCCGAGAAATGACGAATGGGATTTTAGGTATGACATAATTGTGGACCAGTTGGAACGGTTGGCGGTGGCGTTCATGTTCCGGTTGTTAAATAAGGAAGCTACAGCCGCCATATTCAAATAGAGGATAGGACGTGCCTCCTTGAACTCAATATCTTCTTTGACGGAGATAGGACGGAAGGATTTCATATAGCGGATGCGGTAATGCGCCTTATCCACACATTTCCCTAAAGTCTGGAATCCTTGCAGCATATTCCAGAAATCGGCCACTTCGGAACTTTCCTGAGCCAGTTCGTTCTGACTGCGTATTCCTTTAATGGCGGTCTCAAAGAGTTTGGTATAGCTGAAAGGCACATCTATCACCGTTTCCAAAGTTCGGAACGTGGCCAATGGGATGACCCAATTCCCGAATATACGGTCATGGATGTTTTCGTCTTCTAACTTTGTAGCTAGTTCCCTCTTGGTGATGGAATAGATTTCCGAAAAATTCTTCTCAAACAGTTCCCGATGGTTTAGTATCTCTATCGTTAAATGGGTCAGCCCCATATTGCAGAGTGCAACCAAGTCTTCATAATTTCTTTTTTCTTGTTGATTGAACGATGTTTTTGAAAACGCCAGGAATATGACACGGGTATAGAGGGCCATATCCAGCGTAGGTTTGTCCTGCCCACAAAGGGCAACACCGGTGCTGACAATGGTCTGTGCCGCCATCCCGTCCGTATTGGTATTCTTCTTTGTCTGACCGCCACCGCCCCAAAGTCCTTTGAGATAGGCAATCTTGCGGATGTCGAGGTCGTTTTTATACTCATCAAGTACCACAAGCGTATTTACGGCTTGTGATACTCGGTCGTTCATGGCCGGCACGGAAGTAACACCGAGGTTGGGCGGATCCACTCCGTGCAGGAAGAAAGACTGGAGTGAAGTGGCAAGGGTGGTCTTGCCGGTTCCCTTCTCACCGAAGAGGTTCAGGATGGGAAAATGACGGGTGCGTCTGAATATAATGTCACGGAACAGGGTGGCAAGAAGATAACATAAGGCGATAGAGGCATTCTCGCCGAACACCCCAATCAGCTTTGACGCGAAATCATACAGCTTTACGCCATTGCGGTTCTCATGAACCATCAACCGCTCAAACTGAAAGATTTCCTGATTATGAAGATAAATTTTGGAAGTCGCCGGAATATAAAACGCCTTTCCGCTTGGATTTTTTACGATACCCAGTTCATTCACTTCCTTGAAAATTCCGTCGGTCAGAATCCCATTGCCAAAGGCAAAGAAATTCTCATTACCGTTCCAGCCCAGCTTACGGATGCGCTCGGCTGTGTCTGTTTTGGAGTACAGGTATTCCTTGACCCGGTTGAGTTTATCTATTTTGGCAAGCCATACATAATTACCAAGTGAGCCAACTTTCTGTTGGAAGTTGCTCAGCGAGCACATTTCGGACTCTCTGAGTTCTATGACACGGCATATATTATAGGTATTGCGCATCCTAAATATACGTGTCCCGTTGTTTTCGTCTTCAATGTGGAATAATGGTTCCATGATGAAGTTGGATATTCTGGACGGGTCCTCATCTTCATCACCGGTAGAATAATAGCAGTTTTCACGGATATACAGTCCGAACTGGCGCAGCAGTTCCGCTTCACGCTGGATCTCGTTCATGGACGAACCATGTTCCTGCTTTTTTCGTGCTTCTCCACGTGCTTGTGTTACAGCGTCACGCCACAACTTGACCTTGCCGTGCAATTTGGCCAGTTGCTCTATGCACTGGTCGAAAACGAGTTGGTCTTTCACGTAACGTAGCAGGTCTGCGATTTCAGCCACGTATTTACGCTCTTCCACCAATGAACCGGCTATGCAGAAGCGTTTTTGTGCCAGCCACACAATAAAGTGTTTTTCCTTCAGGGAAGAATAGTCCTCCTTGCAATGGATGTAGCTGTCGGCATCGTTCTTCCCGTTTTGTTCCGTAAAGGGCAGTTCTCTGACCGTCACGTGAAATCCTTTCTTTATCGCTGAAGCCCCGTTTGCCATGACCGCTTCAAATCCCGGTCCGTATTGTTTGCCATCCGTGGTGTCCGAATCCGGTATGAAGCAAAGCGAGGCGGTAAACCTTTTCAGCTGTTCAAACTGGTTGTCCGTCCATGCCGTACCAAGAGCAGCCACGGTATTCTCATAACCAACGGACTGCATCCTCAGCACATCCGGTGCGCCTTCCACTACAATGAAGTAGTCGGCATCCCGTTGCCGGCTTGCCCGGTCAATACCGAACAGGGTTTCGCCTTTGGAATAAACGATGCTTGTGGAAGAGTTGATGTATTTGGGAGCTTTCTCACTATTGCCTATGTATCGGGCAGTATAAGCGATGATGCGTCCCCATCTGTTACGGACGGGAATCATGATGCGTTGCCGGAACATGGCATATATGCTGCCGTCCTCACTGCGCTTGAACATCCCAAGCTCGAAAAGGGATTCCTCGTTGAGTCCTTTTGCTCGGCAATACTCCATGAATGTGTTGCCATCCTTGGGCGCATAACCGATTCCTGCGATAGAACAGAACTCTTCCGACCATCTGCCGTAAGCGTATTCGCGGGCTGTCCGGCTTTCATCCGTCATTTCCATCCTTAGGTTTTCTACAAAGAAACGGTGAAGATGGTCAAGGGTAACAAGAAGTGATTCTTTATGCTTGGTTTCCAATACCTCTTCTTCACTACGTTCTTCATCAGAATACTCTATCGGAATGCCGTTGTTTTTGGCGATAAACGTCACAGCCTCCATGAAGGTAAGGTTCTCTTTCTCCATGATGAAAGCGATGCCGTCCCCTCCACGTTTGCAACTGAAACAGTGGAACAGGTTCTTGCCGGGAGTAACTGCAAACGAACCTGTCCGCTCCGAATGGAAAGGGCAAAGCCCCATCAGCGTCAGACCTTTTCGTGAAAGCCTGACGTATGGTTTGAGGATGTTTTCAATAGCGAGATTCCTGACTCTGTTAATGGTGGATTCGCTTATCATAATGTTTTGAGAAGGTTCCAACATTCGATGATTGACTGCCCAGAGTATTTGGGGCGGCAAAGGTTTTGGGGATTAAGCGGCTTGATATAGCCATTATCCCTGTATTTACGGAGTGTCTTGTGGCTTACACCCAGTTCCGCACACGTGCGTTTGACTGAATAGACTCCTTCCGGGTCGCATGTTGGCTTCAATTCCTTCATTTGTCGGTACGCTATTGTTCTTGTTTTAGGTTAAAAGTAACCATATTATTGTTTACTTATTTTGCTTTTTTCTGTTATTGCCAGTCTTTTCTTTTAATGGAGGCTCCATGTAATCTTGCACGGTGCGCTGTAAAAGACGAAGTTCTGAAGTCCTGTATTCCACCTTTCCGGGCCTTTTGTAGGATTCAATTTTCCCTTGCCGCTTCCATCTTTCGACATTGCGCCTTCCAAACATTTCGTATGCCTTTCTTTGGCTAACATATTCGGGGTCGTTGCTGTCCGCTTTAATCATTTTGACGATTCTAGCTGCGAGGTCATTTAGAAAAGCATCGTATGGGATCAGCCGGTCTAAGACTTGGAGTATTTTCATATCCATATAATTAAGCCGTTAGTCGATACGTTTCACGGTGATAGTCATGTTCTCCCTGTTGGTTTGGGTCTTGTACTGCCGGTTGTAAATGGCACCCAGTTCGGAGGCTTGGGTACGGACGCTTTTCAACTTGGAAATGGGGAAGGTGATTGATTCACCGATTTTAAGGGCGGTGAGAGCGGGACGAATTTTTATCACATTTTCTGCCATAATACTTGGTTGTTTAATGTTTAATGTTTAACTTTGCATATACTAATCAAGTGTATAACGCTTGCAAAGTAACATAATAATGTTTAGGTAGCCAAATAAATATTTGATATTTTTTTGGTTTAATCTCTATTTAATGATTGAAACCGATGGAAATGAACATCAAACACGTGCATGTAGGTGCCGAAATCGAGAAACGGCGTGTTGAACTTGGGCTTTCCAAATCCGAGTTGGGACGCAGGATAGGTGTGCCGCAGCAGCATGTAAACCGCATCTTGGAGAGGGAAACTATGGAAACAAACCGTCTCGTTAAGGTGAGTGAGGCCTTGGATTGTAATTTCTTCTCTTTCTTCTGCCCCATTCCGCAACCGATTTCTGCCAATTGGGGAGCAGTCTCATTACAGGGAAACGCTCATAATATAATAGGTAATGCCGAACTTGCAGTTCAACTGGAGAAAGAGCAATCAAATACAGAGAATCTAAAAGAGACTATAAAGCTCTTGAAGGAGCAGATAGATAGTTTGAATGCACAGATAAACCGTCTTGATTCCAACCTGAAGGATAAGGACGCCATTATTGAACTATTAAAAGAAAGGAGATAAAAAATGTAACATCAAACAAAAACACTGTGGCAAATATGAGGATTTGCACAGGGTAAATACGGATGTTTACACCGGAACGGTAAATTACTGATTATAAAGATTAAATTATTGTTGCGATTGCTCTTATTGAGGGAAGAGTCCTTCATAATTGATACAAAATTGATATTCGTTTCCTATATGTTTTCCATAAGTTGCCAATCTTCTGAATATCAATATAGTATTAAAATGGCGCAAGCAGCGGTAGAAGAAGCTTAAAAAATAGCTAAATATTAAAAAAGGTCAGGCGGTTAACCTTTATCACAAGGTATTATCGCCTGACCTTTTTTTAGTATGTTTGTTATGTAGAACGATATACTTCTCAAAGTCTTTCAGAAAGTCCTAAGTCTTTTTGAGAGAGATGAAAATCCTCATCAACTTTCCAAACAATGTCTGCCCATCTCATAAGCTTCCCGCATCGCCGGCTTATCATTTATTTCTCCTGTATGCCAAACACCTGCTCCATACACAACCCCTTTGATAACCGGATTCTCCAAGCAATCTAAAAATCCTTGGAAAGTATCAATAGTACGTTCCATCAGTTTCCGGTCTCCTTCTGCAGCAGTGGCAATAAAATAAAACTCTTTGTTACCCATTTCTGTATAACGTCCGCAGCAACGGTCTATCAAAGTCTTCATTTGAGCACTCATCGTGTAGAAATAAACCGGAGTTGCCATTACTATCACATCTGCCCTTATCATTTTTTCCAATATTTCAGCAGTATCATCTTTTTGCGGACAAGGCTTATTGTAACGGCTGCATGTGCTACACCCGGTACAGTAATTTATTATTTTATCACGTAGAAATATCTTTTCCACTTCATTGCCTGACTCCATTGCTCCACGCATAAATTCGTCACACAATGTATCAGAATTTCCGCCACGACGCGGACTGGAAGATAATATCAGCACTTTCTTTGCCATAATTCGTATTTTAAGAGTTATTTTTGTTTCTTTTCCAACGGCAAAGATAAACTATCCGCCAATAATTTCTGTAGATAATTTACAGATAAAATAACCTCGATTACGGATTCTTCTTTCCTCTTATCTAAAATTCGTAAATCCCTCTTGCAAATAGGGAAATTCCCTATATAAATAGTAATATTCTCTTTATAGTATCATTTTCCCCACCTATTTTTGCAGTATAAGAAAAAAACAGTAAACTAAAATCAAATGGATTATGAAAACAAAGATAAGAGAATGCTTCGGTCTATTGGTATTTGTCCTAACCATGCTTAGTTTGACTTCATGCGAAGTAGAAATAGATAGTTGGTATGATAATGATGATTATAGTGAGGTATATTATAGAAAGACACATGAACTGTGCAGCCGTACATGGCAGGAAAGTTGGGAGCAAGATGGAAAATATTACACCCAGCGATTGGACTTTTATGAAAATCGGACCGGAAAAGACTATATACGAGTGGAGTATCGAGATGGCTGCGTAACTGAAGACATATATTACTTTGATTGGAATTGGGATAACAATACACAAACATGTATCCGTATGAAATACGGACCGGATGACGTCTCTTATTTTGAACGCATCTGGATGAGCGACAATACACTAAGTGGTTTGCTTGACGGTACAGAAGTTTATTTTAAAGGAAGGTATTAGGAAAAAAGAACGAGGTGGCTGTCAAAAGGCAGTCGCCTCGTTTCCATATCAGTACTTTCTTTGATAATGTAGATAAAGTTATTCGTTCTTCAGACTGAGAATGGGGTTTTCGTTGGCTATCCGCCATGACTTGATAATCACACAGCCCACGATGAACGCCAATACAACGATGAATACACCTGTATAAAACAGCCAATCGGTAGTCATTACATCCCGAAACTGCGACTTCCATACCATTCCTGTATAGTGCGAAAGAACAACGCCTATCAATATGGCCGGTACAGCGATACGGATGACATCTGTTGACAACATCAGCAAAATGCCTTTCACTTCCGCCCCATTAATCTTGCGGATGGCAATTTCCTTACTCCGACGCCGTATCTCATCATTAATATAACCTACCAATCCCATCAGTGTGATGGCTAAGATAGCAATGGTTGCCAAAATGATAGAATCCCGAAAAACGCGTTCTGAATGGAAAGAACGTTCCATCTGTTTTGCATAAGAGGTAAACTGTACATTATCTTGCGGATAAAGTTTCTTCATTTCTTCGTTCAAGCGTTTGAGGTTATCATCAAACGGTTCTTTCAGCCTCACATGCATTACATTGCCACGTCCGCTGCTCCAACGAATCTCGACCGGCTCCATTTGTGCCGCATCAATAAATCTGAACCCATCCAATATACCTGTCACCGTACCATGTTCGGGTACATACTCACCTACTCCGTTATTGTCCCACTTCATGGCACGCACAAATTCTTCGTTGACCAGTATTTCCCCTTCGGCTGTCGGTGCTTTTCCCGTTTTCAACCTCATCCCTATAAAATTAAAGAACTCCCTGTCAAAGAAAGTCAGGCGCGGAGAAAAAATCATATTGCCACTATTGTCATTCACCGGATAAGGAGACGGAAATCCCAACATTCCGGCTTCTGCCGTAGCAGCCCCTTCCACGTATGGCAGGTTATGAAGCAAACTGAGTGTGTTGTCCACATGCTCATACGAATCATAAACAGACGCCAACCGTTCCATATTGTAGCCTAAATCTTTTGACATCGTATAATGGTATTGAGAAAAGACTACACACGTCATCCCGACTAAGAATGCCGTACCTGCAAATTGCACAAAAAGCAACGGATACTTCCAGCGTTTCTTGTTTTCAGTGTATTGGCGGAAAACCTGGGTAACAGGAATTGAAGAAAAGAACCGTCCCGGCATGATACCTCCTATGAAGAACAGAAACAGCACCACCAAAGCAGGAGCCCAAATGTTTTGCAAGCTAAACAGTTCTCCGACAGGTGTCTGAATCAGTTCTTCTATTTTTTCATTGAAATTGAGAATGATAAAAGCAATCAAAGCTAAAGATATACATACGATTATGGCTGTTTCCCACAAAAACATTCCGAATATGCCTCCTGTACCTGCCCCATTGCATTTGTGTACGCCAATGGCTTTGGCACGGTAAGCCAGCGAAGAGAGAGAAATAAGCACGTAATTCAATGTCGCGGTGAACAGTAATGCTATTGCAAGTATACCCATAATATAAAGCATTTTCACTGTATTCCAATTGTCGAGATGCAGTCTGCGCAATGGAGAAACCATTACCTCAATACCTTTTACTCCAAACTTTCCATAGTGGTCCATAGGCATATATTGGCTCATGATGATAGACGTTATACCTTTATTGATAATTTCCGCATCTGCTTTTGAATGCTTCAGGCGGACAAAAGCCTGATAATTGCCACCGGTGTTCCATCCCAATCCGCCTTTGTAATATTTCGTGCGATTGGCAATAGAGATAACGGCTTTCGGGCGATATAATGTGGTATTCAGAGGGATATCGGCATAAATACCTTTGACTATAAAAGGCTGATAATCTCCACCAATATTGTATAACAATGTTTTTCCTACCGCACCATCACTTCCGAAAACCTCTTTGGCAAAGGATTCGGACAAGAATATCATATCCGGGTTAGCTAAATCAAGCGCATTGCCTTTGTATAAAGGAAGCCCCATTGTTTGAAAAAAAGCAGAATCGACCATAAGAACAGTTTCCCTATAAGCTTTATTTCCATGAGACATCTTCCCATAAGCCTCTGTTACTGTCGTAAAACTTTCCACTTGAGCGGAAAAGTGCCGGGCAATCGCAGCAGCAGTAGGATAAATGTTATTGCCATGAAGCGGCTTTCCACCATCCCACCCTGTTTTTACCACATACAGCTGTTCATTGTCCCGGTAAAAATTATCATAGCTCAATTCGTATGCTACTTTAGCAATCAAAATAACGGAGACAAGCAAACCTAAAGTAATGGATACCACTTTGACTATATTTGAACCTTTTCCACGAATGACATTTTGGATAGCATATTTCAATTGTTTCATTGCATTATGGTGTTTTATTTATGACTACTCAATACTAATTACTAATTTATTCTGATTTGATACTCTTTACCGGATTTTCATTAGCAATGCGCCACGCTCTGATTACCACACAGGTCACGACAAGCAACATTACGAACAAAGCAACTCCAATAAAATATAAAACATTATATAGATTCCAGGCATTATCGGGATAAATGCAAGTGGCACTTTCGATTTGTTCGGGCAGATTTTCAGCCTAAAGCCAGACGTTCTGCATCGGGATAACACTTCTCATAGCTTAATTCAAAAGCGATTTGCGAGAATAGCAATATGCCGATAGTCAGTCCGAGTGAAAGAGAGATGAGCTTCGTCACATTACTTCCACGCCCGTGAAGAATCGTCTGGATTGCATAATATAATTGTTTCATCTGTGTTGTCTTGGGCTGTTACTCTTTGACGTTTGCTACAATGCTACCATCAAACAAATGGATAATTCGATGCGCAAAACTTGCATCGTGTTGTGAGTGAGTCACCATAACAATGCTGGTACCCTCTTTATTCAGTTCTGTCAATAAATTCATAACTTCGCTTCCGTTCTTTGAGTCCAAATTACCGGTAGGTTCGTCCGCCAAAATCAGTTTCGGATTAGTTATCACGGCACGTGCAATGGCAACACGCTGTTGCTGACCTCCCGATAACTGTTGAGGGAAATGCTTGGCACGATGACTGAGATTCATACGTTTCAATATTTCGAGGACACGCTCTTTGCGTTCACTCGCCTTAATACCCAAGTAAGTCAAAGGTAGCTCCACATTTTCAAACACATTCAGCTCATCTATCAGATTGAAGCTCTGAAAGACAAAACCTATTACTCCTTTGCGGAGTTGTGTACGCTCCTTCTCTTTCAATCCTGCCACTTCCTTATCTATCAACTTGTAACTTCCTTCGGTTGGGTTATCCAGTAATCCCAAAATATTCAGCAGAGTAGATTTGCCGCAACCGGAAGGTCCCATGATAGCAACAAATTCTCCTTCTTTGACTTCCATACTTACGTGGTTCAATGCTATGGTCTCCACTTCTGAAGTGCGAAACACTTTACTCAAATTCTCAATCTGTATCATATTCGTTTTTATTGTTTAATTATTCACTTTTAATACTGTTCACCGGATTATCATTTGCTATTCTCCATGTCTTTATCACCACACAACCAATGATAAAAAGTAAAGAGACAAAAGCTATCAGGATATAATAGTATATCGGAAATTCAGCCGTTTCAGAAAACTGGTCCGTCCACAAAGCTCCCAAATACCAGGCCCCCAATGTTCCGATACACACCGCAGGCATTGAAGTCCAAAATATATCTTTCGAAAGCAAAAGCAAAATAGAAGATGCCTCTGCCCCATTTACCTTACGAATGGCTATTTCCTTACTGCGACGTTGCATCTCATCATTAATATAACCAATCAATCCCATCAAGGTAACAAAAAGGATGGTTATGGTGGCCATTAGCGCAACACTTCGAAAATCGACCACAGTGCTGATTTGTAGTTCTGTTGCCCGTGTTTCAGACACAAAATTCAAATCTCCATCCGGCCAAATATTCTTCACATCTTCATTGAGTTTCTTTAAGTTCTCATCAAACGGCTCTTTCAGCTTTACTTGAATACAGCCACTAAAATCAGAACGATATTGGAATACAACCGGTTCCTCCGGCACGAAAATAGGATTAGATGAACGAAAATCTTCCGTCACTCCCACAATAGTACCCAATATTTCATCATTGTTACGAACCTGGCGACCGATAGGATTCTCTTTCCAATGCATAACTTCTAGGAACTTCCGGTTAACCACAACTTCATCCTGTTGCTTCAGGTTACGTCCTTCTTTCAGTTTTATTCCTACAAACGGAAGATAGTCTTTGTCAATTGTATTGCCTCGCATACTATATTGCTTTCCACTTTCCGTAGTAACCTGGCAACCACTCATACCTTCATATAGAGGCAGACTGCTACTTGCAACAGCTTCTACATAAGGCAAATTTTGAAAAGTAGAGCGTGCGTTTTCAGGATTACTGAAATAGTAATAGGTAAAAGCCATGCGTTCTGTGCTGAAACCTCGGTCTATATTGGTCATGTGATTGGATTGCACCAATACAAGCGCCAACAATGCAAAGATGAATGCCGTACCGGTAAATTGGATGAAAAGTAACGGACGCTTCCAGCTTTTCTTGCCTTCCGTATATCTGCGAAAGACCTGCGTAACCGGTATTCTTGAAAATTGTAATCCCGGCAATACACCACCCACTATGAAGATAAATAAAACGGCACAAACCGGTGCCCATAGATTCTCATAAGTAAACATAGCCTCCAAACTGGCATCTGCCATTCTTTCAAGCGGCTCTTGGAAATTAAGCATCAGGAAAGCCATCAATAGGACAGAGAGGAAAATAAGAATTCCTGTTTCCCACAGAAACATTTTCATGATTCCCCAATCTGACGCTCCATTACACTTGTGCACGCCAATGATTTTGGCACGGCGACTCAGTGAAGAAATGGAAATTAGCACATAGTTCAATGTAACAGTAAACAATAGAATACCTGCTAAGATAAGCAATACCCAAATAATGCCCATACCATCATAATTTCTGGCCAGTCTTAAATCAGAAAAGGGAATCAGGCGAAGCGACCAAGTATAATTCTTATCCTTATCTTCCTGCGGAATATATTTTTCCAACATTTGGTCTATGCGACTATTTATCGTTTCCATGTCGGAGGGATGGCGTAAGCGAATATAAGCAAAATAACTGTCACCTCCATTCCACCCCCAATAGTCCCAGCCATATTTTCGTGTGGTAGCCATAGATATGATAACCCTCAAATCATAAAATGTAGAATTCTCAGGATAGTCTTCATAAACACCTTTTATGGTCATCGGCATGCTTTTATTCAAATTCACAACCTTGCCGACAGGATCAGTCCCGGCAAACATTTCTTGTGCCAAGCTCCGGCTGATAAACAGTATATCGGGATTATTCATTTCCGAAGCCTGCCCTTGCAGTATCTTTGTTCTCATTGTCTTAAAGAAACAACTGTCGGCTATCAATACACCCGGACTGAAACGAACGTCATCCTTATAAAGAGAAGTTCCTCCCCACCAGAAATGCGTTGTTGTGGCACTTTCCACTTCTTTGGGAAAACTTTCGGCTATGGCACCGGCCATAGGGCCCATTGTCATAAAGCCGGTGTCCTTCTCTCCGTTATGATTCCATTCAATCTGCACTGCAGCCAGACATTCGGAATCCTCATAGCAAGTATCATAATTAAACTCGAAGGCTTCGCGCGCGAATATCAAGATACTGACCGTCAAACCCAGAGTCAGCGAGATAACCTTTATAAGATTAGCCCCACGCCCATGAATCAATGTCTGAATTACATAATAAAGTTCTTTCATATTTTATTTTTTGTTTCTATTCATTCTCTTAAAGAATAATGCAGAAAACGTGCCAAAGTCACAGTCCTCTATAAATAAGAGCTTTAGTTATTTCATTCCGCCCCGATAGTGTCTAATAATTAGACAGCAGTGTATGATAATTAGACAACAATGGTTTATTGCTGTTCCAAAAAGCTTATGTCTAATAATTAGACACTGCTTAGGAGGTTAGGCGCCAAATACTTATCTTTGTTTCAAGAATAAACCAAAAGATTATAGATATGCAAGGAACCATAATTGTGGTAGACGATAATAAAGGGGTGCTTTCTGCCGTTAAGCTGCTGTTGAAGAATAGCTTTGAGCGTATCATTACCCTCACCTCACCTATCACACTGCCTGCCGTGCTGCGTGAAGAGAATGCACAGGTGGTATTGCTTGATATGAACTTCAGCAGTGGGCTTAATACCGGCAATGAAGGACTTTACTGGTTGCACGAAATAAAAAAAATGCAACCGTCATTACCCGTCGTGCTATTTACTGCTTACGCTGATATCGATTTGGCTGTACGTGGTATAAAAGAAGGAGCCGCGGATTTTATCGTGAAACCTTGGGATAATACCCGATTGGTAGATACACTGTCAGCTACATGCCGAAACAGTTCTAAAGGAAAGAAAAAAGCAGAACTCCGCAGGGTGGTATCATCAATGTATTGGGGTGAAAGCAATGCCATGAAACAGTTGAGGACACTGATAGAGAAGGTAGCCCAAACAGATGCAAATATCCTGATTACCGGAGAGAATGGTACCGGGAAGGAAATGCTGGCACGCGAAATCCATGCGCTTTCCGAACGATGCCGGCGCAATATGGTAACGGTGGATATGGGTGCCGTTACTGAATCTTTGTTTGAAAGCGAATTGTTCGGGCATGTAAAAGGTTCGTTCACCGACGCCCATTCCGACCGGCAAGGAAAATTCGAAGCGGCTCATGAAGGTACTCTCTTTTTGGACGAAATAGGCAATTTGCCTTATCACCTGCAATCCAAGCTCCTTACTGCCATTCAACAGCGTAGTGTGGTGCGTGTGGGCAGCAATGATCCCATTCCTGTAGATATCCGTTTGATTTGCGCCACTAATTGCAATTTGGAAGAGATGGTACTCAAAGGCAGGTTTAGGGAGGATTTATTATACAGAATAAACACCATCCATATTGAAATTCCTCCTTTACGTGACAGAAAAGAAGATATTATCCCCCTTGCCGAACGGTTTATCGACCGTTTCTGTAAGCAGTATGACAAAGGAAATATCATTCTTTCCTCTTCTGCAAAGGACAAGCTGCGCGAGCATCCTTGGTATGGGAATATTCGGGAACTGGAGCACGCCATTGAGAAGGCTGTCATCATTAACGAAGATGGAATATTGAATAACGAACATTTTCACTTTCCCCGTAAAGCCGGCACGCCTCCTGCCGAAGCTGCCGTCTCCACATTGGAAGAAATGGAGTTGCAGATGATTCAAAGAGCCATGGAAAAATGTAACGGAAACCTTTCGGCCGTGGCTGCCCAACTGGGAATAACGCGTCAGACCTTATATAATAAAATGAAGAAATTCGGTTTATGATGAAAAAAGTGACTGCCTCTTTTATCTTCCGCCTACTTGTTGTTGTCGCATTGGCGACATCCGGCTTATGGCTGTATATGCACCACAATTGGTTATGGTTATGCCTTGTCGTTCCCTTATTCTTCGTTTCAATATATTGGTTTCATCGCCTGTATACCTATAATACAAGAAAAGTGGCATTTTTGCTTGACGCCATTGAGAATGACGACCCGGCTGTGCGATTCTATGAACATAGCCCCGACAAAGACAATTCATCGGTCAACATGATGCTGAACCGCATAGCGCGAATCTTATATAATGTAAAACAGGAAACAGCCCAACGTGAGAAGTATTACGAGCTGATTCTTGACTTCGTGGAAACAGGAATCGTTGTACTCAACAGTAAAGGTGCTGTCTATCAAAAAAATAAAAAAGCAACGCAACTATTGGGAATGGACGTTTTTACACATACCAAACAACTATCCCGCATTTCAGACGAACTGAAAAAAGTGATGGAAGAAGCTCTTCCGGGAGATAAATCACAAGTACAGGTCAGTACGGAGCGCGGTACAATCAATCTGGCACTACGCGTGTCGGGCATAAATATCAAAGAGGAAGAACTACGTATTATCGCTCTCAGCGATATCAACCGCGAGTTGGACGAACGGGAGATTGATTCATGGATTCGGCTTACCCGGGTTTTAACTCACGAAATCATGAACTCCCTTACTCCCGTCACTTCGTTGAGTGAAACCTTGCTGCAATTACCGGGAGCTGAAAACGAGGAGATGCGGCAAGGATTGGAAACGATTCACACGACAGGCAAAGGACTGATAAATTTCGTCATGTCTTATCGCAAACTGACACGTCTTCCTTCACCGGAACCTTCACTGTTCTATGTACGTCCCTTCCTCGAAAGAATGATAAAACTGGCGTGTCATCAGCATCCTTGTCCTCATATCAGCATTTCCCTGCATGAAGCGAAAGACGATTTGATTGTCTTTGCCGACGAGAACCTCATTGCTCAAGTGGTGACTAACCTGCTTAAAAACGCCATTCAAGCAATTGGTGATACACCGGACGGACTAATCACCCTGAGAGCATACTGTGACGAACAGGAAAGTGTACATATCGAGATTGCTAATAATGGTCCTGTGATCGACCCCGAAGCTGCCGAACAGATTTTTATTCCTTTCTTTACCACCAAAGAAGAAGGAAGCGGAATCGGTCTGAGCTTGAGCAAACAAATTATGAGACTTAGCGGTGGCACACTGACATTGTTGCCTTATAAAGAAGACAGGCAGACTACCACATTTGCATTGGTGTTCAGTTAAATTCTTCTATTGACCCAAAATCAAATAAAAAATCTCCTTTCACTACTGTCAATCAAAAACTATATTTCAGTTCTTTATGACAGCAGAGAAAAGAGATTTATATCTAAAAAGTATTTGAGTATTTTTTAGTTCCCTGATTTTTACTTAGCCACTTTTTCCAATCTCTTCATAATAGAGAACATAAATAAAGCAGCAACCAGACAGCATACAATCAATACACTCCATACCATCCACAACTGCATTTCACCCCAAATCTTACCAATTTCACCAACCAACTTATTACCTAATGCAGTAGCTACAAACCAACCACCCATCATCAATCCTTTATATTTGGGAGGTGCAACTTTAGAAACAAATGAAATACCCATTGGTGATAGCAGCAATTCAGCAAAAGTCAACACCAAATAAGTAGAAATCAACCAATTAGGAGATACTAATTGAGAAGAAGAAATACCATTCGCTTCCACTTCCGACGGTGTGGGAAGTCCCATAGAACCCATAGCCAAAATAGCAAAACCAATCGCAGCAATAAGCATACCAAACGCAATTTTACGAGGTGCGGAAGGTTCTTTTCCGGCTTTAGCCAAAGAGCTAAATACAGCTAAGGATACCGGAGTCAAAGCAACAACGAAGAAGGGGTTGAATTGCTGGAATATCTGGGGAAGAATAGGCAGAGTTGCATCCATCGTACTATAATTTACTCCCAAAAGAATAATGACAGCAACTGCTACAATACCTGAAATAGTTTTGCTTTTACTAATTTTAGATTGAAAGAAAGAAAAACCAGCGTAAACCAATACAATCAGTAAAGTAAGATTCCATACACTAAAGCCTAACCGATCGAGCCCTTCAGCAGAATGAGCTGTATAGTCACGGGCAAAGAAAGTCATGGTAAGACCATTTTGATGGAATGCCATCCAAAAGAAAATAACGACAGCAAATACAAGACACAAAGCAATAATGCGTTGTTTTGTCTCAGCTGGAGTAAGTTCTTCGGAAGTAGCAGCCTGTTGTGTACTCTTATTGGCGTTAGCTTGTTTTGTATTGACATCTGCATGTTTAAACGTAGAACGGAATGCATAATAAATAATGATAGAAATAATCAATGAGATACAAGCTACACCAAAACCATAATTATAAGCTTCCCCCAATTTATCAATATATGTAGAACAGAATGATGCAGTATCACCAGCAAAATTCTGAGCTACTTTCAGGCTTTCAAGTAATTGTGAACCCTCAGGAGTTATGGTTCCATTTTGAAACTGGTGTGCCAAAGCCGGAATCTGTCCATCGTATGTTAAGTTAGATTTTGCCAACATCCAGTTTGTTATTTCTGTCGCCATTGTAGGGGCATATAAGGCACCGATATTAATAGCCATATAGAAAATACTAAATGCCGAATCGCGCTTACTTCTGTATTCAGGAGCATCATAGAGATTTCCTACCATTACTTGCAGGTTACCTTTAAATAAACCGGTACCTAATGCAATCATTGTCAATGCACCGAACATCATCCATTTAGCGATATCATTTCCTGCAGGAATAGAAAGTAGCAGATAACCGAAAAACATGACAAAAACACCTGTGGTCACCATCTTTCCATAACCAAATTTATCGGCTAACCAACCACCGATTAGAGGAGTAAAATAAACACCAGCCAAGAATGTAGAAAAAATCTCGGATGTTTCGGCTGCCGTATATCCAAACTTAGCTTGCAAAAAGAGTGTGAAAATCGCAAGCATTGTGTAATAACCAAAGCGTTCGCCGGTATTGGCGAGAGCTAACGCATATAAGCCTTTAGGCTGTCCTTCAAACATAAGTAATAAGATTTATAATTAATAGTTAATATTGATTTTTTGCAAAGATATAACTTTTAGCCAATCTGAAAAAAAAAGAACCACGAAAGTGGCTCTTTTTGCATGATTATTCGATGAAAAGGGATGTTACTTCCGCTTTAGCTTCTTTTATAAGGTCATTGGGAGCAATTTTAATTTGTAATCCCCGTATGCCGGCACTGATATAAATAAACGGATATTCAGTGCATGTTTCATGTATATAAGTGGGAAAGTGTTTCTTCATGCCAATGGGAGAACAGCCGCCACGGATATATCCCGTCAAAGGAAGCAGTTCTTTCATCGGAATCAAGTCACATTTCTTATTGCCCGATACTTTGGCAGCCAGTTTTAAGTCTACCTCGTGTTCTCCGGGGATAACACAGACAAAATGCCCTGTTTTATCTCCGTGAAGTACCAAGGTCTTAAATACCTGCTCTATATTTTCTCCCAAACTGGCAGCTACATGAATGGCACTCAAATCATTTTCATCCACCTCATAAGGAATCAGTTCATAAGAAACCTTAGCCTTATCAAGCAGACGCGCTGCATTTGTTTTTGCTATTTTCTCTTTCATACCGAATAATCTTAATTCTTTAATTCTTCTTTGATAAATCGGGGTGTATAGCCTTTACTACTCTTAGCTACTTCTTCGGGAGTACCTGTGGATAGAAGTTGTCCTCCGCCGCGTCCTCCTTCCGGCCCCATATCTATAATATAATCCGCCAGTTTGATGACATCCAGGTTATGTTCGATAACGATAACCGTATTTCCTTTGTCCACTAATCTGTTGAGCACGGTCATCAGCACACGGATATCTTCAAAGTGCAAGCCGGTGGTAGGTTCATCCAATATATATAAAGTTTTTCCCGTATCGCGCTTGGAAAGCTCTGTCGCCAATTTCACACGCTGGCTTTCTCCACCGGACAAGGTGGTGGAAGGTTGTCCCAACTTGATATACCCCAGCCCTACTTCCTGCAAGACTTTTATTTTATTCAGAATCTGAGGTACGTTCTCAAAGAACTCCACAGCCCGGTTAATAGTCATATCCAGCACATCGGCTATGGATTTTCCCTTAAAACGCACTTCCAGCGTTTCACGGTTATAACGTTTGCCATGACATACTTCACATGGGACCAGGACATCAGGCAGGAAATTCATTTCAATTGTCTTGTAACCGTTACCGCCACAAGCTTCGCAACGTCCTCCGGTCACATTGAATGAAAAACGTCCCGGTTTATAGCCGCGTATCTTCGCTTCGGGCAGATTGACAAAAAGATTTCTTATATCCGAAAAGACTCCGGTATACGTTGCCGGATTGGAACGGGGAGTTCGTCCCAAAGGAGATTGGTCTACGTTCACCACCTTGTCTATATTTTCCAGTCCTTCTATGCTGTCGTATGCCAACGGGTCTTGCAGGGAGCGATAAAAATGCTGAGACAGGATAGGTTGCAGAGTATCATTGATCAAGGTGGATTTCCCACTACCCGACACCCCTGTCACACAGATAAGTTTTCCCAATGGAAACTCCACATCCACATTTTTCAGGTTGTTTCCCCTCGCACCCTTCAGCCATAAGGATTTTCCGTTTCCTGCCCTTCGTTCAGATGGAATCTCCAGCTTCATCTTCCCGTTTAAATATTGCGAGGTAAGTGTCTCTGTCTTAACCATTTCCTGCGGAGTTCCGGCGAATACTACCTCCCCCCCCAAACGGCCGGCTTTCGGTCCCATGTCCACTACATAATCTGCGGCCAACATCATATCCTTATCATGTTCCACCACAATGACAGAGTTGCCTGTATCCCGAAGTTTCTTCAATGAATTGATAAGTCGGAGATTGTCGCGCTGGTGAAGTCCGATACTCGGCTCATCCAATATATAGAGTACATTCACCAATTGTGAACCGATTTGAGTTGCCAAACGGATGCGCTGGCTTTCTCCTCCCGAAAGAGACACCGAGGTGCGGTTCAATGACAGATAGTCCAAGCCCACATCAAGCAAGAAACGCAAGCGAGTACGAATTTCCTTTAATATCTCGCTCGCAATTCTGCGTTGTTTATCCTCTAAAAATTCATCTACCTTCATCAGCCAATCATACAACTCATTGATATCCATGCTGGCCAATTCATAGATGTTCTTATCGTGTATGCGGAAATGCAATGCCTCCCTGTTCAATCTGGCTCCCTTACATTCGGGACAGACATCGGTCTTGGCAAACTGCTCCGCCCATTTCTGAGCTGTAGCGGAAGCATCTTTTTCCTGCATCATCTGTATGTACTTCACTATTCCTTCATACGTCACAAAATAGTCGGAAGAAGTATGGATGAGGCTGCTTTTTATCTTAATCCGCTCATCGGAACCATAAAGAATTTCATCAATGGCTTCGTCTGTCAAGTCCTTGACAGGTGTCTTAATGCTGAAATCATATTTTTCAAGCAATGCTTCTATCTGCCAGAATATCATTGCATTTTTATACTTGCCCAGAGGTGTTATGGCACCTTCATAAATAGACAATTCACGATCAGGAATCACTTTATCTACATCAATAAGGTTGACATATCCCAATCCTTTACATCGCGGACAAGCTCCTTGCGGAGAATTAAATGAAAAATTGTGGGGAGCAGGTTCTTTATAGGACAATCCTGTAACCGGACACATCAGGCGTTTGCTGTAATGGCGTACCGTTTCTGTTTCCGCATCCAATATCATAATCAGTCCATCCCCTTGCTGCATGGCAGTTGCAACACTTTGCTTCAAGCGTTTCTCATCCTTTTCATTTACAACCAGTTTATCAATGACCACCTCTATATCATGGTTCTTATAACGGTCGAGTTTCATGCCGTGAACAATCTCACGCACTTCCCCATCCACACGTACATACAAATAACCTTTCTTCCTCACCTGTTCGAAAAGTTCTTTGTAATGACCTTTACGTGTACGCACCAACGGAGCCAGCATAAAAATCTTTTTGCCTTGATAATCTTTATGAATCAGTTCAAGAATCTGTTCTTCGGTGTATTTCACCATTTTTTCTCCCGAGAGATAAGAATATGCAATACCTGCACGGGCAAACAACAAGCGAAGATAGTCATACACTTCGGTTGTTGTACCTACGGTAGAACGCGGATTCTTATTCGTTGTTTTCTGCTCTATAGAAATCACCGGACTCAATCCTGTTATCTTATCTACATCAGGACGTTCCATTCCACCCAGAAAATTACGGGCATATGCAGAGAATGTTTCTATGTATCTGCGTTGTCCCTCAGCAAAGATAGTATCAAATGCCAATGAAGATTTACCGCTACCGCTAAGTCCGGTTATCACAGTCAGGCTGTTACGTGGAATTTCTACATCTATATCTTTTAAATTATGCACACGGGCACCGTATACATTAATTAATTCTTTATCTTCAATCATATATTTATGCTTTCAGCTACTTTGGGCAGGCAAATTTAATGCTTCTGGACGAAATAATTAATTAAAAAGCCTAATATTATTTGCTATTCTTTCCATATAATGTGAATAAAACAGTTTTTTTTGTACTTTTGCCCCTTAGTATAATCAACACACTACAAATGAAATTTATTCAAGCATTATATCTGGTCGCAGCTTTGTCTGTTGCTCCAGTCGGAATGATGGCTCAGACGCATTCCTCTGACAGCTATTTTCTGCACACTATTACCAAAGGGCAGAGTTTGTATTCGATAGCCAGTATGTATAACGTTACTACTGCCGATATCATTAAACTGAATCCGGGAAGCTCGGAACAAATAAAGGCCGGTGAGAGATTGAAGATTCCGCAGAAGAACGCAGGAAGCGGACAACAAACGTTTCACACCATTCAGGCCGGAGAAACTCTGTATAAGCTTACGCAGCGATATGGTGTCACTGCACAACATATATGTAAGGCCAATCCGGGACTCAGTGCGGAAAACTTCCGTATCGGACAGGTTATTGTTATCCCTGCACAAACAGAGAGCAGTGAGGAAACCATTATCAATGAAGTAAAATCGGCCGGAGCTGTTTCTTCCGCTTCCACCCCTTTAAAACCTAAATGTCGGGATATGCATCGGGTGGAAAGAAAAGAAACGATATACAGCATCAGCCGTCTATACGGCATTACGGAAGCCGAACTGATTGCAGCCAATCCCGAACTCCGTACAGAGAAACTCAAAAAAGGAAAGTTTTTGTGTATCCCCTACACATCTGCCGGAAACAGCCAAAAGGAACAGGAGCAACCTGTATCGCCGACTACTATACCGACCGACAATGAGCTCTTTGATAAGAGTAAGAAGGAAAATCCTAAGATTGCCACCATAAAAGCAGCCGTTATGCTTCCGTTCATGACCGACGGCAGCGGTAATCGTGATGAACAAATCCGCATGGTAGAGTACTATGAAGGTTTCTTGATGGCAGTAGACAGTTTGAAAGAAAAAGGTGTTTCTATTGATATATACACTTATGATACATATAATAATACCTCTTCGGTAAAATCCATTCTTGCCAAAGATGAAATGAAAAACATGAATATCATCTTCGGTCCTGCCTATCCGGAACAGGTTAAACCAGTGGCGGATTTTGCCAAGAAAAATAATATCCGCTTAGTGATTCCATTTACTTCAAAGGGTAATGAGGTGTTCAACAACCCGTCTATTTATCAGATTAATACTCCTCAATCTTATCTATATTCGGAAGTATATGAGCACTTTACCCGCAAATTTACCAATGCCAATGTAATATTCCTTGATGCAGAGGATGGCGATAAAGACAAAGCGGATTTTATTAAGGGACTGAAAGAGGAATTGAAAGGCAAGCACATACCTTTTACTGAATTAAAAGGTGAGGCCATTACTCCCGAATCATTAAAGGGGGCCATGAATGCTACTTTGGACAATGTATTTATTCCTACTTCCGGTACAAACATTGCTCTGATTAAATTATTACCGCAGTTAATTGTTACCCTGCGTGACAATCCTGATTATCGGATGCAATTATTCGGCTACCCCGAATGGCAAACGTATACTAACGACCATTTGGCCAGTTTTTATGAATTGGATACTTATTTCTATTCTTCTTTCTATACTAACAATTTATTTCCCGAAGCTATCCGATTCTCTTCTGCCTATCGCAAATGGTACAGCAAGGATATGTCGAACACATTCCCCAAATATGGAATGTTAGGATTCGACACAGGCTATTTCTTCCTGAAAGGGTTATCACAATATGGAAGCAACTTGGAAGACAAGCTGAATAAAGTGACAGTCACTCCTATTCAGACAGGTTTTAAATTTGAACGCGTAAATAACTGGGGAGGCTTTATCAACCGGAAAGTGTTCTTTGTTCATTTTACGAAGAACTATGAATTGATTAAACTCGATTTTGAATAATGAAGAACTATAAATATATAGGTATATTGGTTCTGGCATGGTTATTCACCTTGCCGGCAACTGCACAATTAGGTGAAGAGCGACATAATTTTGCAGTTGGAATAAATGGAGGACTGAACATGAACTCTGTTAGTTTTGATCCTAAAATCAAACAAAATACCTTGAATGGCATGGAGATGGGTGTCACCATGCGCTATATGTCCGAAAAATACTTCAAGATGATGTGTGGAGTGCAAATGGAAATCAATTACTCACAACGCGGTTGGAGTGAAAAGATTGAGGATGGCTCCGGAAATACATACAGCCGCACCATGAACTATGTTGAGATTCCTCTTTTGGCTCATCTTGCTTTCGGAAAAGACGCACTGAACCGAGGAGTAAAGTTCTTTATCAATGCAGGTCCCCAGATCGGTTTCTTTTTAAGCGATAAAGAAGAAATGAGTGATAATTGGGATACTTCCCAACGCCCCAATGGGGTAACAGAGCAATACGGTAAGGCTGTAGAAAATAAATTTGATTATGGTATTGCAGCCGGCGCCGGACTGGAATTAAGCACAGGTATCGGACACTTCTTGTTGGAAGGGCGTTATTACATGGGGTTGGGAGACTTTTATAAGAGTACAAAAAAAGATTATTTCGGTCGGTCTGCCCACTCCTATATAGGCGTAAGGGCAACTTATTTATTCGATATAACCAAATAAGGCAGGCTCATCCGAAGAAGATATTGCCTTTCGGTCAAAGGTCGCATGACACGTATATATGTGTAGGGCTACACATATATACGTGTTGCTTTATACATACGTATGTGTAGCCTCATGCGTATATACGTAAAGACCGATACATACGTATGTGTGTCCCGGTCATTTTCTTTTTAACTATTATTACGATTTCATTTGAAACTAAAAGTTAATTATTACCGTCTAATCCGATAAACAGTATTAATTGGTCTCCGACCAAGAAGACACGAAAAAAACTACATCATGAAAAAAATTGGTATTTTAATGACCGTATGCTTATTGGCAGGTATATGCCATGCACAACAAATACGCATATCCGGTAAAGTATTGGAAGCAAGCACTAAGCAAGCGGCGATAGCAGCCAATGTGGTCCTGCAAACCAATGATTCGACTTTTGTCAACGGTGCCGCAACCGACAACAAAGGAATTTTCCGAATAGAAAGAGTGGCGGAAGGAAGTTATAAATTGGTCATCTCTGCCATCGGTTTTAAGAAAAGCGTCATTGACCTGCAAGGACTTTCCCAATCTGTCGATTTGGGTACGCTGGAACTGGAAGAAGCCTCCCAACAACTGGAAGAAGTGACGGTTTCCGCAACCAATGTGGTCAGTAAGTTCGACCGAAAATTAGTGTTTCCCAACAAGCAACAAATCACTGCTTCAAATAGCGGTGTCGATTTGTTACGCAATCTGATGCTTCCACGACTGAATGTAAATCCTCTGGATGGCAGCGTTTCCCTGAATGACGGAAGTTCTGTACAACTGTGTATCAACGGACGCAAAGTGGGGAAAGAAGAAATTCAGGCACTTATCCCATCGGATATCCTCCGAATAGAATATCTGGAAGACCCCGGACTGCGCTACGGAGATGCAGGAGCGGTGGTAAACTACATTGTCCGCCGTTATGAACTTGGAGGTTCTGTCAGCACCTCGGCTCAGCAGTCGCCCTATGTGATGTGGGGAAACTATAATGTGTCGGGAAAAGTGAACTACAAGAAATCCGAATTCGGAATATGGTATGGCGCATATTCACATAAATTCGAGAATGCATGGCGCACCAATGAAGAAACGTTTGCAAAGGAAGACGGTACTTTTCTGCACCGGACGGAAGAAGGCATTCCTGATGTTACTTCGGAATACGCACAATGGGGCGGTATCAGTTATAACTTGCAGGAAGCGGATAATTATATGTTGAACGCCTCCGTCGGATTTTGGAATGAAAACAAACCACGGACCGGTTTCCACAGCACACTGTATACCCGTGAATATCCCGAACTTGCCACAGAAAGACTTGACTTTGCTCACAACCGTAACAGTCGTCCCTGGTTCGACATCTATTTTCAGAAGGAACTAAAAAAGAAGCAGTTTCTGGCATTGAACGTTGTAGGAACATATATCGGGAGTCATAACCGTCAAAACTATCAGGAAATTCTCGATAATGAGTTTGTTGCCGATTACTTCTCAGGTGTGCAGGGTGACAAATACTCCATCATCGCGGAAGGAATCTATGAAAAGACATTCAAGAAAAGCCGTTTCAGTTCGGGTATCAAACACACCCAGGCATATTCGGACAATGAGTATAGCGGAACACTGAACTATAACACACAGATGAAACAAGCCGACACGTATGCCTATGCGCAATATAACGGAAAATGGAAAAAGATGAATTATACGCTGGGGGTAGGTGTCACCCGTTCCTGGTACCAACAAATCGGACAAGAAGATTATGAAACTTACCAATTCAATCCACGTTTCAGCCTGAGTTATACATTTAATGAAGAATTTTATGCCCGCATGAATGGCAGTTTAAACAGTAATGAGCCTTCACTATCTCAGTTAAGTGCTGTAGACCAATTGATAGACTCATTGCAAATCAGACGTGGAAACCCTGATTTGAAACCATATAACAACTACCGGTTGAACCTGACATTGGGGTATAACAAGAAGAAAGTGCAGATAAATTGGTATACCAACTATCGCAATGCGCCCGATGTCATCATGGAGCAGACTTATCGTGAGAACGGGAAATTCATACGCAGCTATGCCAACCACCATCGCTTCCAGTCTTTGGAAAATGAGTTATCTGTCCGCGTGGGAATGCTTTGGGATGTACTGCAATTAAGAGGGAGTACGGGGCTGAGCCGTTATTGGAGTCACGGAACGGATTATAATCACACCTATACAAACTGGTATTACGAATTGGAGGCAACCGCCATGTATAAACGGTTTATGGGATACTTCATGATACAGAGCAACCGCAACAGTTTCTTTGGCGAAAGCTTGAGCAGTGGCGAGAACTTGCATGTCCTTATGTTGCAATATCGCTTGGGCAAAGTCAATTTGGGAGCAGGAATCATCAATCCTTTCTCTGATAACTATAAGCGCGAACAGGAAAACAGGAATCGCTACGCCGGCTCCAAGGGAGCATGGCATGTGAAGGAGTCGGCTCACATGGCTTTCCTGACCTTTGCCTACAACTTCAGTTTCGGCCGCCAATATCAAAGCAAGAACAAGAAGATTAACAATAGCGACACAGACGCCGGTGTATTATAAAAAATATGCTTTATTGTTATAAGGGGTTGTGTCAAAACTAAACCGGCCTATCCCATCGTCAGCTGTAGGGGCAGGGTTTACCTGCCCGAAGACACAAAGCAAACTGTTTTCGGGCGAGCGGACCTCGCCCCTACGAACGAAACGACAGCATTATCCACGTTTTTTGACACAACCCCTTATAATATTCTTCAGCCAAATGAAGGAATCGTTATCTTAAACGATCATAAGCTTTCACCAACACTTCATCTTTACCGATAGCACGAATAGCCAGCCAATTTAAAATAATAGCGACAAAAGGCAAGCATAAAGTCCACGAAGCAGAGAATGTCATGCTATCATCCTTCAACATAAAGATAAAAGTAATCAGTGTAGCATAATAACCTACCAGTAAGATAGTGCTGAAAATAGTCATACGAATCTGCAACATACGTTTCTTAAACATAAATATCGTAGTAAAAGAAAGCAATGCCGCTACTACCAGAATGACAAACATAGCCCAAGGAGCATAGTCCTTTACGCCGTCGGCAGAGACAATACACAGATTAGTAAACTTTGAGACACTGTAATCCTCAGCAATATAGGCTCCTACAGGAGTGCACATACAAACGATGAGCAGAATGGTAACTACCAATAAATAAACGGATTGAATGCGTTGTATCATAATAATAATCTTTTAATAACGGTTATACAAAAAAGAAGGCCGCTTCAGTGAAACGGCCTTTAGGGAAAGAACCTTTTATTGTAATTTCTCTTTTTCTTTGGCTGGGTTACGATAATAAACCTTACCTTCTTCGTATTCCTGGGCAGCAATCAAAGTCGGCTTCGGGAGCTTTTCGTAATAACGGGAGATTTCGATTTGCTCTCTGTTTTCAAAGACTTCTTCCAGGTTATCGTTGTATGAAGCGAACTCCTGTAACTTCTTTGAAAGGTCATTCTTCATCTCAACAGCAATCTGGTTGGCACGTTTACCAATGATAGCAACGGTTTCATATACATTGCCCGTATCCTCACACAGTTCCACCATGTTGCGGGTAATGGTATTCGACGGAGCGTTTGTCTTCTTGTAATCCATAATTTCTTATTTAGTTTTTTATTCGTTAATTTCCTTCACGTATTTCTTGGCATCCTTATAAATGTTTTCCACCTCTTTAATATATTTACTTTCGGGGAATTCGTTCTTAAAGGCATAGTATTCATCAATGGCATCACGCATACGCTCTTCTTTCTTTTCTTCCACACTTTCCTTGGCCATATCATACTTGGCGCGCAAAAGCAGGATAGAAATATCTTCGCGCAACTTGGTATAAGGATAGTCCTTTAAAGCATTCTGAGCCGTAACGATACATGCCAGATAGTTATTTCCGGTAGTGCTATATGAACTGTTTCCCGTATAAGAACCCAAATCATAATATAATCGGGCTGCCATATAATCTTTCATCACCAACTTATCCTGCAAATCGAATATCATTTGCTGTGCTTCCTGATGACGGTTACTGGCAGGGAAATACTCCATAAACATCTGCAACTCCTGAATGGCCTTATAAGTACTGCTTTGATCCAAACGGGGTTCCGGTGTATCCAAGAATAATGCTTTTCCCGAATAAAAACGGGCCTGTTCGGTATAAGTTCCACGAGGATATGTATTATAGTATGTGGAGAAATAGTGCGACGCCGTTATAAAGTCACCCTGGTTATAATATGTCATTCCTAACATATAAAGGGATTCTTCAGCTTTATCGGTTCCTTTCAAAATAGTTATCAACTCTTCCAGAATTGCCGCAGCTTTTGTGTTCTGCCCCTTGCCAAAGTAACTTTTGGCTGCTTCGTACTTATATTCGTAGTCCGTGCTTTTTAGAACTTTGTTGTACTCTCCGCATGATGTTAATACACTGCCGGAGACAAGAGCTATAATGATATATTTTTTCATCTTATTTAAATAATTGCGCAAATTTACGCCTTTCCACCGAAAAATACAACAGTTATATGTTTTTTAATACTAAAAAGTCGACCAATCTTGTTTTTTTCAGGATGTATACGTGTTATAAGAGAAAATAACTGTAATTTTACAGCTTAGTCTTTATAAACATGGAATTATGAATTTTGAACTGATTTCTGATTATCAACCGACCGGCGACCAACCTGAAGCTATCGCCCAGCTGACAGAAGGCATATTAAAAGGAGTGCCTGCCCAGACACTTTTGGGTGTAACAGGTTCCGGCAAGACGTTTACCATTGCCAATGTCATCAAAAACATCAATAAACCCACACTGATATTAAGCCATAACAAAACGCTTGCAGCACAGTTATATGGAGAGTTCAAGAACTTTTTTCCTAATAATGCAGTCGAGTATTACGTGTCTTATTATGATTACTACCAGCCGGAGGCCTATCTCCCATCCAGCGATACTTATATAGAGAAAGACTTGCAAATCAACGAGGAGATTGACAAGCTCAGGCTGGCAGCCACTTCCGCTTTGCTTTCCGGCCGTAAGGACGTGGTGGTCATTTCTTCCGTATCGTGTATTTATGGTATGGGAAACCCTTCTGATTTCTATAATAATGTCATTGAAATCAAAAAGGGTAAATTACTGGACCGCAATGTGTTTCTACGCCGTTTGGTAGACAGTCTGTATGTCCGCAATGATTTGGAGCTGAATCGTGGCAATTTCCGTGTTAAAGGAGATACGGTAGATATTTATCTGGCATACAGCGACAACCTGCTCCGCGTGATGTTTTGGGATGATGAGATTGACAGTATTGAAGAAGTGGACCCTGTTTCCGGCATACGTCTCGCTTCTTTTGATGAATACAAGATTTATCCCGCCAATCTCTTTATGACCACCAAAGAAAGCCAGTTGCAGGCAATCTATCAAATAGAGGATGATTTGGCAAAAGAAGTGGCTAAATTTGAAGAAGAAGGCAAGCATTATGAGGCGAAACGCCTTTATGAACGTGTCACTTACGATATGGAAATGATACGGGAGTTAGGTCATTGCTCGGGCATAGAGAATTATTCGCGCTATTTTGACGGTCGTGTAGCCGGTACGCGTCCTTATTGCCTGCTGGATTTCTTTCCCGATGATTTTCTGATTGTCATTGATGAAAGCCATGTCAGTGTGCCTCAGATTCGTGCCATGTATGGCGGTGACCGCGCACGTAAAACCAACCTGGTGGAATATGGTTTCCGGATGGAATCTGCATTTGATAATCGCCCGCTAAAGTTCGAAGAGTTTCAAGAATTGGCAAAACAAGTTGTTTATGTCAGTGCCACTCCCGCCGATTACGAATTGATACAAAGTGAAGGGATTGTGGTGGAGCAAGTGATCCGCCCGACGGGATTGCTTGACCCTGTCATCGAAGTACGCCCCAGCATGAACCAAATCGATGACCTGATGGAGGAGATTCAGCAGCGTATCGAAAAAGAAGAGCGCGTATTAGTCACTACACTGACCAAACGTATGGCAGAAGAGCTAACCGATTATTTATTGCGTCACGACATTAGATGTAATTATATCCATAGTGATGTAGATACGTTGGAGCGGGTGAAAATTATGGATGAATTACGTCAGGGAACATATAGCGTATTAATAGGCGTAAACCTGCTTCGCGAAGGTCTTGACTTGCCGGAAGTGTCTTTGGTAGCTATATTGGATGCCGATAAAGAAGGCTTCCTTCGTTCTCACCGCTCATTGACACAGACGGCCGGACGCGCTGCCCGTAACATCAACGGAAAAGTCATCATGTATGCCGACCGCATTACCGAAAGCATGCAAAAGACCATTGATGAAACCAACCGCCGCCGCGAAAAACAATTGGCTTACAATGAGGAGCACGGTATTACTCCGAAACAGATTAAACGTGCACGCAATGCAGCTCTTCTGGGCACAGGAAATACCAATGCCGATGATGAAGTAAAAGTTCCGAAAGCATACGTTGAGCCATCCAACAGCAGTATTGCCGCCGATCCGGTTGTCCAATACATGTCTAAGCCTCAAATGGAAAAGGCTATCGAACGTACACGAAAATTAATGCAGGAAGCTGCCAGGAAACTGGAATTTATCGAAGCTGCCCAATATAGAGATGAGCTGCTGAAAATGGAAGAAATGATGAAGGAACGTTGGTGAGATTAGAATCTCACCATCAGTTCCATTACGAATTTGTCTTGCTCCGATTCTTTAGCCAGAGATAAGTCATCATAAAAATATTTCTCGTAATTGATACGCAAATCTGCCTGAAAAGCTTTTCCGAAACTCAGCGTCACGCCACCGGTCAGACGTTGACGGGAATAGTCCGTGATATAAAGTTGTCCTTCTTCATTGGCAACACCGTTACTATGATCGCCCATACTGTCATATCGTCCCAAGAAAGATATTTTCTTAAACAGCCCTTTCTTGATAGGCATATCATAATTTACAAAGCCATTAAAAGCGTGCACATCTTTAAAAGCATCGTGGGCATATGTTTTATATAAGTATTCCACCTCAAAATGCCAATTGGAAAATTCATAATACGTACCGATGTCATACATATAGATACTATTTTTATCCGGGTGTACTTTTTGCGTGCTTAAAGTAAGGTTATAACCTTTCCAAGGCATTAATTGCAGCTTGGCTGAATAGTTCAGGGTGCTATGCCATTCTTTTTGTTGAGTCAGTCCCGAGCCATTGAATAGTCCGGCTTCCAACTTCATCGGCAAATTACCATCTAAAGCAAGAGCTCCGGTAGCACCCACATCACGCACATTCCCCACCTGCTTGGCTATGAAGGAGCGATTGGCAAAATATTGCTGATGAGGAGAGCGATGCGCATCAATAGTAAACGGAACACGCATCTGTCCCATTGTCAAATTCCATGTATCATTAGGAACGAAGCGGGCATACGCATCCAGCATCTTGATGCTTCCTTCATCCGATAAATCTATTTCTGCCTTATATGCAATAACCGGCAGTACCTTTCCGTCCAAACTGACACGGGCGTTTCTTACCTGAAAGCGTTGCATGCCTGTAGTAGTCTGAAGCTCGTATTTACTACGTATAGTCCCGTGAACCTTAGGAAGATATTCCTTGGGAATAGTTAGTTGTGCACCTGCGGTTGCTATGCTTAAAGCTGTAAAGACAGCGGCTGCGAGTGTTCTTCTCATCTTTATTATTAATGTGACTTTTTATTTTCGACTGCAAAGATAGAGAACCGATATATCTGCGATGTGTCATTCATGTTACAAACATGTTTCAATCAAAGCCTCCCGGAAACACCATTGAACCAACAATAATGCCAAAAGGGTTATTCGATAATTCGGGCTGTTTCAACTTTCTCCAAGCGAGCACGCAATTTCCCCATCATAGACCGGCGGATACGGAGCTTCATCAGGCAATCCATATCGTATGACTGTTCCAAGATTTCCGGTTCTTCTTCTTTTACGATACGCATGACGTCATTCATAAAAGGATATTCAAAAGCAACGGCAATCTCATCGTCCACCGTTTTTTCTATTATTGTGGCATTGGCTATCGCTTCTGCTGCCGCAGCTTTATAGGCGACGATTAATCCGCTTGTTCCCAGTTTGATGCCACCGAAGTATCTCACGACAACAATAAGAATATCAGTCAGCCCGTTAGAATTTATTTGTCCCAAAATAGGTTTTCCGGCAGTACCGGACGGTTCTCCGTTATCATTGGCACGAAAGTCTTTTCTTTCATGTCCAAGCATATAAGCATAGCACACATGACGCGCATCATAGTATTTTTTTTGATAAATATCAAGATGCTGTTTTATCTCTTCAACGGTATGTACAGGAATGGCAATAGCTATAAATTTACTTCTCTTCTCTGTATAAATACCTTCGGCTACACCGATTATCGTTTTATATGTATCTTCTTGTATCATCATCAAAGGAAATCATTATTATTGGAAAAATATAAAAACTACAACACATATCGGGCTATCCATGCACAAGCTTCCGCATCTGCCAATGCGTGATGGTGATTCTTCAAATCAAACCCGAAGAACTCGGCCACCGTATGTAGCTGATGATTCCGTAACCCTTTTAATTTGCGTGATGCCTGATAAGTGCAATAAAACTCATAATCAGGATAATCCATACAATAGGTTCTGAATACTGCTTTCAGGCAGGCTTCATCAAACGCCTTGTTATGCGCAACCAACGGAAGTCCTGTGATTTTGGGTTCTACTTGTTTCCATACTTCGGAAAAAACAGGAGCATTGGCCGTATCTTCCCGAGTCAGCCCGTGTACACGTGTGTTCCAATACAAATAATAGTCCGGTTCGGGATGAATAAGACTATAAAACTTATCTACAATCTCACCATCCTTTACTATCACAACACCCACACTGCACACACTGGTGCGCTCATTATTTGCCGTTTCAAAGTCTATTGCCGCAAAATTATCCATTGATTCTTTCTCTGATTTTTCCCCATGCATAGGTATCGAACAGACAACTGTTGCGCATGGTGTGGTACATCACTTTAAAGCAGGACATCGGGACGGCAGAATGCGAAAGTTCAGCCTTTTCGCCAAAAGCCTCTCTATAACCAGCTATAATTTTATTAATATTCATCGTATTCTTCTGTTTTTATCCGTTATCACAAATGTATAGAATATAATCGAAGTACACAATTACTACCCTCCTTTTATTTTAGTTCTTTACCGGCCTTCTCCATGCATTAAGGAATAATTGCCAAGTTTTTCGGATAAATCGCCATTTCTTTTTTCTTGCATAAAACGGACCTTTGTATATCGTAAAACAACAAAAGAAGGATATGGAAAACTCTAAAATCATAAATAAAATAGTAGCGATGCAACCGGAACTTATGAGCTTCGCTTTTAAATTGACTGCAAATCAGGATTCTGCAAACGACTTGGTACAAGATTCTATCTTAAAGGCTCTGGATAATACACAGAAATTTATCCGGCAGGAAAACTTTAAAGGATGGATGTATACCATCATGCGTAATTTATTCATCAATAATTACCGCCGTTCTGTTCGTGAGCTTAATTTCCTGGATTCCAACTTCACGGACTATGCACAGATTCAGGTAGCCAAAGATGATGACAAATTTGAAGAAACTTATGATTTAAAACTGCTGTATAGGATAATCAACAAATTGCCCGATGACACGAAACAGCCTTTTATGATGTTTGTATCAGGACTGAAATATAAAGAGATAGCAGAAAAAATGGACTTGCCCATCGGAACAATCAAAAGCCGTTTGCACTTTGCCCGAAAGAAACTTCAAAAGGATTTGAGAGATTTCTCGTAAGGAACAGTCGGACAAAGGATAGCCACTTAATCATAATAGATTTTTAACATACAATTTTTCTTTCACAATTTCGATTCAAAGAAAGAGGATGTGTCAAAACTGTCGTTTCGTTCGTAGGGGCGAGGTTCGCTCGCCCGAAAACAGTTGGCTTTATGTCTTCGGGCAGGCAAACCCTGCCCCTACAGCTGACGACGGGATAGGCCGGTTTAGTTTTGACACCCCCCTACTAGCAAAATAATAGCATTATCAACGTTTTGCCTCCTTTTAATTTTATATTATTCCACTCCTATCTCATCCACAAACAAGAAAGCGTTCTTTCCGGGCATGGAATGCCAGGCAGGAAGTTTTGAAGTTGTCTCTGCAATTATCCGTACATATCTGGTTTTGACTTTATCAAACGAAATCTCTTCTTTACGAATTTGCATCTTTGTTCCTTTTTCCAATACGGGAATCTTCTTAGAGGCTATCTCACGGAAAACTTTTCCATCATCAGAGATTTCTATTTTCAGACCGGTCGCTCCGAATATGGCATCTCCCGGATTCAATAATGTATTGATAAAGGCCGATGAGATTTCTTTCGGCTCCTGCATATCAATGGTGATATCCGGATTGTTACCATAAAAACCGACCCAACGACCGGAACGGTAGTTCAAGTCTCCATAAAGTCCGTCTGTTAATGTACTTCCTCCTTGAAAAGTATATGATTTGTGAGGTTCTACATTCAGCGTCGCAGGCTTCATGGTAACAGCATTGAAATGAATTTCTTCCTTACTGATACTGCTATTGCCTTGCGGACGAACGGCTATTGCCTGAATAACTGCATCCTTGTCCAGGTGCAATGTATCTGTGTAAAGAGAAGATTGGGCATTGGGCTCGCTGCCGTCTAATGTATAGTGCACTTCGGCGTTATCGAAAGTAAGAAAAAAGACTTTAGCTTTTCCTTCTTGTTCTTCGGGAACAACCTGAATGGTAACATCATAAATATCCTGACGGAAATCATAACCACGATCTTTATAAATAGCCAATAAAGCCGGAAGACGATTCAGGAAACCGTCAAAATCCTTATGCGCAGGTTCTGTCCATTGAATCTCGGAAAGGGCTGCCATACGAGGAAGAATCTGCCATTCCATCTTAAGACTGTCACGAGTCCATTCAGTCCAGATACATCCTTGAGCCCCTATGATATATTGTTTTTCTTCCTCTGTCAATTCATCCGATACCGGTTCGAAAGTATAAACACGCTCAAGGCTCTTTGTTCCCTTGATGCGATTGTAGGTAGGATTACTGAAATAGAGGTATTGAATGGGAGTCATTATAGCGTTATGATGCAGACGCGCTGTCTCTATGCCGCCTCGGGGACTTGTCCACGACATAACGGTTGCCCCCGGAGCCAAGCCCCCTTCAAGCATTTCATCCCATCCCAACATCTTACGTCCTCTCTCACTGATTACTTTTCCGACTTCAGCCATAAAATAGGTCTGCAACCGGTTTTCTTTATTGTGTTTAGGAGTATCCTTCAGTCCCAGTTCGCGAATCTTCGCCTGACACTTAGGACATTCTTTCCAGCGTACCTTCGGACATTCGTCTCCACCGATATGAATGTAAGGGGAAGGAAAAATATCCATTATTTCATTTAATACATCTTTGGCAAACTCCAAAGCCTTCGTATTTCCGCCACACAACACATCCGGGAAAACTCCCCATTCGCACGGTATTTCATACGGACCTCCGGTACAGCCCAATTCGGGATATGAAGCCAATGCAGCCATCATGTGTCCCGGAAGGTCTACTTCGGGAATAACTGTAATAAAACGGTCTGCTGCATATTTCACAATCTCCTTTGCTTCTTCCTGAGTATAAAATCCGCTGTGTGGAGTCTCGTCGTATTCTCTTGTGCTCCAATCCATCAAGGTACGTGGGCGCGTCGAACCTATTTCGGTCAGCTTAGGGTATTTCTTAATCTCAATTCGCCACCCTTGATCTTCCGTAAGATGCCAATGAAAATAATTAATATTATGTAACGCCAGCATATCGATAATCTGCTTCAGATAAGAAACCGGGAAATAATGACGACCTACGTCGACCATAAATCCGCGATAATCAAAACGGGGATAATCATTGACGATACCGGCAGGAATGGCAGACGCCGACTCTCTATCCTTCGTCACCGGCATAGATTTATGTAAAGTCTGAATACCATAAAACACTCCCGCTTCACTTCCACCTGCCAAACGGATATTATTGGATGTTACCTCCAGCCGATATCCCTCTTTTTGTTTTATAGCAGTATCAACAGACAGAATGATGGCATCACTCTCTTCATTCTCTGTCGTACATTGAACGGTAAGTCCCGTGGCTTCTTTTATATAAGAAGCCAAAAATTCAGCTGTCCGTTCCAGCTTTTCATTACCTGCCGGATAAACAATTTTTGTGCCCGAATGAATAACAAAAGGATTTTCCTGAAAATTTTGAACGACCTCTTGCGGTTGAGGAATAACATTCAGATTACCTACTTCTCTTTTTGTAGGGGTACATGCAGACAGGGTCAGTGCTACCCACATTCCAAGTCCTGCCCATTGCATAAATTGCTTTTTCATTGTTTAAAATATAATAATTTGTTGCAAGGGCAAAGATACAACAATCCGTTTTATCTGCTGTGTTTTACTCTAATCTTTCTTTTCTTCAGTAATGATTTTCCTCCAATAATCAGAGTTACTGCGGTAATCACCATCAAGATACCCAAAATAATGCGTGGAGTCAACTGTTCACCGAATACCAGTACCCCGAAAAATAAAGCGGTAACCGGCTCCAATGCACCCAAGATGGCAGTTGGAGTAGAACCTATATAATGAATAGCCTTAGTCATTGTCACCAGTGAGATGACAGTAGGAAAGACTGCCAGCGAAACAGCATTTATCCATAGCATCGGCGTTGGAATGACCTGCAATTCTGTACAGAACTGCAAACGCACTACATACACCGATAATCCGAACAACAAAACATAAAAGGTAAGTTTGGCAATCGGCATATCTTTGAGCGATGAGCGATTGACCCCCACTATATAAATAGCATAAGACAATGAAGAAAGGAAGACAAATGTGATTCCTACCAAGCTGAGTGTCTGTCCGCCCGGACTCTTGCACAACATGGATATACCTACAAAGGCAAGAGCAATGGAAAACATCGTAATGGGGGAAACCTTCTCTTTAAAGACCACCGCCATAATAATAGCCACTAATACCGGATAAACAAACAGAATGGTAGAAGCAATGCCTGCATCCATATAGTTGTAGCTCATGAAAAGGAACAAAGAAGAGAAAGCAAACAATAATCCCATTATGCAGAGTGGCAGCACATCTACCCTTTTTATGGCAAAAGATTGCTTTTGAAATTTCATCATAATGCCAAGAACGATAACAGCCAGCGAATAACGGTAAAATAATACCGTATCTACGCTCATTCCTGCACTGTAAAGGGGAAGAGTGAAAAGGGGGTTCATGCCGTAACTGGCTGCTGCAATCGCTCCAAGGATAAATCCTTTAGTCTTGTTGTTAGTCATTATAGTCTATCTTCTTAAAATCGCCGCGAAATTAGATATTTGTTCGCAATAAACAAAGGGAAAGAAATTTATTCTTTTGTCCTAACAACAATTTATCTATATTACACCTATACAACAACAATAATAAATCATTTCCGAATATGAAGAGTTGGATTTCTTCTTATCACTGTATTGTTTTAGAGGTGTATCAAGACTCCAAAGTTTCTTCTGATACACCTCTCCAAAAAATTAATTCAGTTTATGAATAATCAATCCCGAACGAAGTTTTGGTTCAAACCAAGTAGTCTTCGGCGGCATAATGTTGCCGGTATCGGCAATATCCATCAGCTGTTTCATTGAAACAGGATAGAGCGCTAAAGCAACTTTCATCTCGCCACTGTCTACACGCTTTTTCAGTTCTCCCAAGCCACGGATACCACCCACGAAATCGATTCGTTTATCAGAACGAAGATCTTTAATACCAAGGATTTCATCCAATATCAGATTAGAAGAAATAGTTACATCCAACACTCCGATAGGATCATTATCATCATAAGTTCCCTCCTTGGCAGTCAGGCTGTACCATTTGCCTTCCAGATAAAGGGAGAAATTATGGAGGCTTTGGGGTTTATAGATTTCCACGCCCTTTTCCTCGATGACAAAGTTCTTTCCGACAGCCGCTAAGAACTCTTCGGGAGTCAAGCCGTTCAAATCTTTCACCACACGATTATAATCGATGATAGTCAACTGATTAGCCGGGAAACAGACTGCCATGAAATAATTATATTCTTCATCACCTTTATGATTTGGATTCTGCTTTGCCTTTTCTGCTCCGACCAGTGCTGCGGCAGCCGAGCGGTGATGGCCGTCAGCAATATATAATGCAGGCATTGCGGCAAAAGCTTTAGTAATGGCTTCAATATCATTTTCCCGGTCTATAACCCAAAATGAATGGCCGAAGCCGTCACCCGGAGCTATAAAATCATATTCCGGTTTTTGAGAAGTGTATTTCTTAACAATAGCATCCAGTTCTGCATTATCGGGATAAGCGAAAAATACCGGTTCAATGTTGGCATTATTCACACGTACATGTTTCATCCGGTCTTCTTCCTTGTCACGGCGGGTCAATTCATGCTTCTTGATAATACCATTCATATAATCGGGAACATAGGCACCTACTACCAAACCATACTGAGTCTTACCATTCATGGTCTGTGCATACACATAATAGTTTTCCTTTTCGTCCTGCACCAGCCAACCTTTGTCCTGAAACATCCGGAAATTCTCAGCAGCCTTGTCATACACCTTCGCATCATGCTCGTCTGTACCTGCCGGAAAGTCTATTTCCGGTTTGATGATATGATAAAGTGATTTCTCATTACCCTTTGCTTCTTCACGGGCTTCTTCCGAATTAAGCACATCATAAGGACGGGAAGCGACTTGCTCCACCAGTTCTTTCGGAGGGCGAATGCCCTTGAAGGGTTTTATTATAGCCATAGAATATTAGATTTATAAGTTATAAATACTTATTTATTTACGCGAAACTTTTCGCAACCATCTTTCAGGAAACCCACAATCTGCCTGGCAGCTGCAATACCGGCATTTATATTCGCTTCGGCAGTTTGGGCGCCCATTTTCTTCGGTGTAGAGAAATAACGACCCGGAAAATGGTCAGCAAATTCGGCATGATGTACAGGCATAATGTCAGTAACATATTCCAAATCAGGACGGTCATTCATCAGACGCAGCAAGTCGGCTTCATTAATAACTTCCTTGCGTGCGGTATTAACCAGCAGACCGTTTTTAGGCATTTTGTCTACCAGATCATAATTGATAGAATTTTTTGTTTCAGGAGTAGCAGGAATATGCAGAGATACAATATTACAAGTAGCATACAATTCTTCGGTAGATGCAACCGCCTTCACACCGTCTGCTTCAATGACCTCTTTCGGACAATAAGCATCGTATGCATAGATGTCCATACCAAAGCCTTTGGCAATACGAGCTACATTACGTCCCACATTACCGTATGCATGAATACCCAGTTTCTTACCTTTCAATTCAGTACCCGAAGCACCGTTATACATATTGCGGACAGCCATCACCATCAACCCGAAAGCTAGTTCGGCCACAGCATTGGAGTTTTGTCCCGGAGTATTCATGACACATACATTGTGAGCCGTAGCAGCCTCCAAATCCACATTGTCATACCCTGCTCCGGCACGCACTACAATTTTTAACTCTTTAGCAGCGTCCAATACTTCAGCATCAATTACATCACTACGGATAATAATGGCATCGACATCTTTAACCGCTTCCAGCAATTTTGCCTTTTCTCCATATTTCTCCAATAATGCCAGTTCATAACCTGCTGCTTCTATCTCTTTGCGAATACCGTCTACTGCAATTTTAGCAAACGGTTTATCTGTTGCTACTAATACTTTCATGGTCTTATTTGTATTAATAAATAAGGACGTACTCACAGCACGCCCTTATTCTTATAAATCAATTAATGAAGTTTCTCGAATTCTTGCATGCAATCTATCAAAGCCTGAACACTTTCTTTCGGCATGGCATTATAACAAGATGCACGGAAGCCGCCCACAGAGCGATGACCTTTAATACCTACCATACCTTTTTCGGTTGCAAACTTCAGGAAGTCTGCTTCCAAATCTTTGTATTCATCATTCATAACGAAACAGATATTCATATAAGAACGGTCCGCCTTATCCGTTACTGTACCACGGAACAACTTGTTACGGTCAATTTCCGCATACAGCATTTCGGCTTTCTCTTTGGCACGCTTCTGCATTTCCGCCACTCCACCGTTAGCCTTAATCCAGCGCAAAGTCTGCAACGCTGCATAGATAGGAAGAACAGGAGGTGTGTTGAACATAGAACCTCCGTCCACATGGGTCTGATAGTTCAGCATAGTAGGAATATAGCGTGATACCTTGCCCAAAGCATCATTCTTCACAATAACGAAAGTAACACCGGCAGGAGCCAGATTCTTTTGTGCACCGCCGTAAATGCAGATATATTTAGAAACATCAATCGGACGAGAGAAAATATCAGATGACATATCGGCAATCATAGGAACCGGAGAGTCCAAATCCTCATGAAGCTCCGTACCATAAATTGTATTATTGGTGGTGACATGGAAGTAATCCGCATCGGCAGGAACAGTATAATCTTTCGGGATATACGTATACGTTGCTTCCGCAGAAGATGCCACTTCTACGACTTCGCCAAACGCTTTCGCTTCCTTTATTGCTTTCTTCGCCCAAACACCGGTATTAAGATAAGCAGCTTTCTTTTCAAGGAAGTTGAAAGGCACCATACAGAATTCCAAGCTGGCGCCACCACCCAAGAACAGTACCGAATACCCTTCAGGAATGTTTAACAATTCCTTGAACAAAGCGACTGCTTCGTCTACCACAGGCTGAAAATCTTTAGCACGATGACTGATTTCCATCAAAGAAAGCCCGGAGCCATTAAAATCCAAAATAGCCTGAGCTGTTTTCTCTATAACCTCGCGAGGCAAGATAGATGGTCCCGCATTGAAATTATGCTTTTTCATTTGAAGTTAGTTTTGGTTATACAATTTGTTTATGTCTTACATTTGCGAATTTACACATTATTTTCAGCTTTCCAAAAAAAACGCTAATAAAATTACGATTTTCCACATAATTTTCTTTCAAATTAGTTAAATCTATTTTTCAATGCTTTCATTTTGTAAGCTATACTCCAACAAACAATGATTTAAAGCATATAAAAATAATCTTTTAGAATTATTCGTTCATTATTAGGAGTTGTAAAATGACATAATGACACTATTTTGCTTCTTCTATCAGCGTTTTCACCCCTTTTATTTTCTCATTCTGTATCAAATTAAGTGTTTGCTTTATCTTTTTGCGAGATACTGCGGCAAACGAATAATGGTCTTTCACATCAATCCGCCCAATTTCATCTTTATTCAGGTTACCTTTTTTAAAGAGAAACCCTACAATATCTATCTTATTGATTTTATCTTTTTTGCCCTTTCCTATATATAAGGTCACAAATTCGGGTAATGACGGCTTGGGAGTCACTTCGGGTAAGAGGAATTCTTCAGGGACTTCCGTCAAGTATTCAGGGAGCATTTCTTCCTGATGGAGTAGAATATAAGAATTTCCTTCAGCTTCCCAACGGGCTGTCCGGCCGTTACGATGGATGTATCCGTCTTCATTGACCGGGAGATGGTAATGAACCACATTTTCTATCTCGGGGATATCCAGTCCGCGGGCGGCAAGGTCTGTGGATATCAAGACATGGCAACTACCGTTACGGAATTTATACAATGAACGTTCACGGTCGTCCTGTTCCATACCGCCATGAAAAATACCACATTGGAATTTTTTGGATTGAAGATACTTCCCTACCCGCTCCACACTTTCACGATGATTACAAAATACTAATGTAGAGCGACTGCCCAATGTACACAGCAATTTATACAATGTCTCCAGTTTATCTTTTCCGGGAGAGAGCACTTTATATAAATGCAAGCGCTGCACTGTTTGTTCCTCGGTATTCAAGAAATTCAACTTAATCGTTTTGTTCAGACCCGTAAATTGAGGAATCTCCTCGGCATCGGTAGCCGAAAGCAAAAAACGCCGCTTCAAACGGGGCAACTGCCCGATAACGGTAGCCATTTCTTCTTGAAAACCAAACTCCAGACATTTATCAAACTCATCAATGACTAATGTAGTCACTGTTTCTGCATCGATATTTTGTTTCGAAAGATGGTCATTCATACGCCCCGGAGTACCTATGACGACCGAAGGCTGCACTCCTTTGATAGTACGGTGCTCTTCCATGGCAGGGCGTCCGCCATAGCAGCTCACAGCCTTAAAGGGTGTATTCATGGATTTGAAAACTTGGTCTATCTGCAAAGCCAGTTCGCGGGAGGGTACAAGCACTATGGCCTGAACACCTTTCACATCAGGTTTCAAACTCTGTAACAAAGGCAACAGATAAGCCAAAGTCTTGCCGGAGCCTGTAGGTGACAATAAAATCAGGTCTTTTCCTTCTTTCCAAGTATCTATGGCCGCCTCCTGCATTGCATTCAGCTGCTCAATCTTTAAATTTGTCAATATATTCTTAATCATAACCTTTTTCCTTTTATACAAAAGTAAAGAAAAAGCCCGATAAAAGTTCATTTTACCGGGCTTATTTTCTTTAATCGACAAACATATTCTCTGCATCAATCCAACTGATACACCACCAGCGGGTCATCATAGTAATAAGTGGACAATACCAAACGGTTTGTTTTTTCGTCCAAAACCGTATATACACAAAAGTCATTCAACTTATACTTCTTTACAGGATTCCCATTCCAGTCGTATTTCTCAACGTACATATGATGCTTCCCTTTGTTGTTCTCCGCTGCCACTACATAAGGCGTTCTTCCCGAATAAGTGATATATACATAGTCACGGGTCGGAAGCACCTGCATATAATACGTCACATTAGCATCCAGCCCATCTGCGATGTGCAGAGTCCCTTCGTCAAAACCGGACTGCTGGAAGTTAAGCGTACGTTCTGCATTACTGTCCAAGTCCATAAACTTTATAATTCTGGCATATTTATATGCATAAACCATTCGATGACGCGCCGGATTGATGCCAAGACAACCGGTAGCCGGCATCTTCTTTGCCTGTTTCAGGGTCATGTCCTTTATTTCTTCTGTCCTGACGGAATCTCCTTCCAAAGTAGCCCGATATATATTTCGTCCTTTGGGATAAACGAAACTATTCTTACCGGCAGCATAGATGTGTTCAATATAGTCCCACATCGACTTTGAACTATGTATCTTTTGTATCGGATGTATCTCCAACTTTTTATCAAGCCCGTAAAGCATTCCTTTAGGTCGTTCGAACAAATAACACAAATAAGCAGGATTAAGGGAAGCTATCACATAAGGCGCAACAAATTCATCCGGTCCGTTACCGGTTCTTCCGACGGTTTTTATGTAAGTAAACTCAGGATAACGGAATATATAAAAAGGCGCATTCCGACTTTGCATAATCATCAGACTATCCTTTATCACCATATTCGGAGAAGCAGGTTTAAAAATAAACGTATCCGGTTCCACTATATGGTTTCCCTGCAGTTCCACCACTTCACCGAAGGGGTCCTTATCTTTCAGAAAGACTTCGCCTTCTTCCAATGGAGGAAGTGCTACTATCTTTTCTTCCACAATACTATCGGCAGCAGGTTTTTCCTGAGGTTCTGCCGCATTGTTCTTTTTTCCGCCGCAAGCTGCCAGGCTTAAACAAAGAATAGAATAGATAAATAATTGTTTCATAATATAATAGATATAGGGTTTGGAATGGAAGTTACAGATTCTCCGGCCACTTCTTACCGGACTTAGTGTAAAGCCATATCAAAAAAAACGACTCCAATAACACTCACTATTATATAGGTCATAGCAAGCATATCCATAAAGACCTCCGATTTTAAAATTTTATTTCCAATCATGGCAAACACTATAGTAAAAGCTACACCTCCGACTAAAACAGACCACGCTACATCATTATTGTTCACATCAGCCGATAAAGGTGTAATCCAATTACCCATATTGTATTTTCCCTTCATAAGGCAAAGATAAATATTTTATTTGTAATCACGGATATAATGCCGGATTTTATTCTTTCCCCTTCATCAGGCTCATGACGATGATGCTCCGATGGATAAAAGTGACAGCGGAAGGATTCCGCATTGCATCCTGTAAGTGAACATTCATAATAAAGTATATACAACTGGTTATTACCCAATAATTTGCAAGCAATAAGTCAGAAATATGGTCGTAAACTTTAACGGTACATTCTAAAGGGTGGAGATTTAACGCTTTTGTTATTTCTTAACTCATGTAGTTTGCCAATATTTGCAAACTCTTCTTTATTTCGGTGCAATTTATGATTGATATTCCACTTCTTGTTTTAGTTCGTTGTTTAAGCCGATAGCAAAGGTAGCATATTTTGCTTACATTATTCAAAATATAAAGGTAAAGTAGTTCCGGGCACACAGCTTTTTCATTTAAAAATGCTTTGAATTTTCAATATTTTGATTGATAAGCATTTAGAAGTAATTTAATGTCACTATTGACACTAAGTAGGTATAAATGCCACTGATTATGTTGATGTAGAAACAGCATAATCAGTGGTTATCAGTTTGTTTCAAGTTTAAATAAAGAGCCGTGTTCCGGGCATCAAGTAGAGAAGCAAGGTGGAATATCTGCTGCTTTTTTGAAGAGTAAAAGAAAAGGGAGAATCGTTCGGTACATTACCGTCAGGTTCTCCCTTAAATTCTATTGAATATAATACGTTTACTGTTTCTCTGTAAATGGAATAGCTTCCATATACATATCCTTTAAGTTAATAATCACTTTGGAGAACTTTTCCAGTGCGTTTAAGCCGAGCACACCGTCTTCTGCGCCATCGGAAAAGGAAGTTGTCTTCACTTGTCCAGAATGCAAATCAATACCTGTATTCACATTGACTGAATCAATCATTGCTGTGCCATTTCCTATACGGATTTTCATATACGGCAACTTATAAGTGCGGGTAATTGATACTCCTCCAATTCCTGCCATACGAAGTGAATCTGGTACACCGGCTGAATCCACTTCTTTTTTGTGACGGTTGTACCAGGTAGGCTGCATATAAGTGTAGTAACAGCCTGTATCAAAATGGAAATAGACATGATTCCCGGTTTCATCGGGTGTTTTTAACTGCAATCCTTCTGTATCAGTACGTATGAGATTACTTTTGCCCAGTGGATTAGGAGTAGGTATGGCCGGGATAATAATTTCTCGGTGTGCAAAGTCCAATTGAATTTCCTGCATACATAGCATGACAGGAAGTCCGATAACAGGGGAAAGCTGAAATTTTTCATTATACTTATCGGCTTCTTCATGCCCTGTTTGGGTATCAATTACAGCAAAAGGCACATTCAGCCAAGTCAACCCGCCGATACGCAACGTGTCTGCAATGGCATAGCCTCCCTGCTTCATCCCCCCAATACCTCCTACAGTGATGTCTGTATCCAAAGAACGCAATCCATATGCCCTTGCCAATTTGGGAGTTATCAGGTTCCCGCCGGCTCCTGTATCGAACAGGAAACGCCCTTCTTTTCCATTGATACTTCCATTCATCTCAATGGAACGTTGCCCATCTTTATCACCAATTACCATCGGGATACGGTATTCATCCGATTTGTAAAGCGGTTGATAAAGAGGATCGCAAGCAGCCAGAGCACGATACTGCTGTGCTTGGGCTTTATATGGTTCGGTTAGGGTACTGTCAGTTCCCATAGCTGTCAGTTGGTCATAGATATTCTGTAGCAGTCCGGCTGCATCATTGTAATGGCCGATTCTTGTCAGATTAGTACTTAACAGAACAACCATACTCATGGTTTGATCCCCCAACTCTTGCTGATGATTGTTCAGCAGATCAGCAAGTACGGTACATGCCGAATCCGGTCTGTTGAAATAATGATGTGTCATGGCTGTAGCCAACTGCCGTAAAAATGGCGATATGGAATTAGCCGGAGTTGCTTTCAACTCATGTTCCAATTCAAACCAATTACTTTCATTGATAAGCTGTCCGATTCGTACATCGGCATTTTGAGCCTGGATGTTTATTGAAACAAACAAGCATGAAGCAAGTAACAATTTCTTTAACATAAGATTGTAATATGATTTAATGTTTTTGTGTATTTTGTTCATTCCCTGTTAGATTCCAGTTCTTTCTCGATTTCTTCAATCGTAGGCAAACTGCCTCGGAAGTCTTTAGGCAAGGCTTGTCCTAATTCATAATCGGAAATTCCGATAGGCTTCTGAATATCACGTAAGGCATATTCTGCCTTGATACGATCTTTGCTCTTAAAAGTCAGCATATCAAATATATATGGGTCTTTGAGCATTGATTTCACATCATTTGCTTCCGGAACAGGCAGGGGTTCAGTGAAGTTGTTTGCCAACGCTCCATGCTTGCCGTAGTCATCAAGTTTGATGGCTTCTTGCAGATAGCGTGTCGTCCAGTGATTGGTAATGCTCTGCACCATATATTGCATATTGCGTACAGTAAATCCCTTTATCTCGGAATAATCGTTCTTCAAATCCACAGCCAACCGTTGCAAGGTTTTCTTGCCCCAGCCATCTGCATCTTGGCTTTGCTGTAACATTTCGCCAACGTCCCAATACATCCGAAGCATTTCTTCGTTGGCGGCATAAATTACTCGTTGCTGGGCAATCAGTACCCGTTGTTTGATTTTGCGAAGCAATGCAGCATAACCACGAAAGTTATCTGTCAAGTTATCAGTTACTTGTATATTTATGTTCTTGGCCATACTTTTCTTTAATTCGTTTATAAAGTTACTATTTTTTATTCGGTTGTGCGTCAAATTCTTACGATTATTTCTAATTACATAATAAAAAAAATAGCAAGTCGCTATATATTAAGCAACTTGCTATCTCTTTTTAGGTTATCTTTTTACTCCTTTATGGAGTATTGCTTTTATCCGCCGAAGTTGTCATACATGATAGAAGCAGGCTCAACACCCAGGCTATCCAGCATCTTAACAACTGCATTAGACATCGGGCCGGGACCACACATGTAGTATTCAATATCTTCGGGAGCTTCGTGATCCTTCAGAT